>Ga0302208_10000411_pt1 | contig 20907 bp, 15 predicted proteins | sample II_Fen_E2_3_FD_194577 | JGI IMG/M metagenome (GOLD analysis project Ga0302208, IMG submission 194577) | Peat permafrost microbial communities from Stordalen Mire near Abisko, Sweden - II_Fen_E2_3 | ecosystem: Environmental > Terrestrial > Soil > Wetlands > Permafrost | place: Sweden: Abisko...
CGGTTTTTCATACCCAAAGGATTTACCTTTAAAAACTGTTCCATCTTCCAACACTAAGTGGAGTGGTTTGTACTTTTGCATATATCGTGTTTTGATTGAATTGTCTTTCCTACTCAATTGTCCAAATTTGTGCAAAAGTACTGATTTTTCTTGTTTTGTGCAACCCTTAATCCTCGAATTCTTTCTAATTTTAACCGTTTTTAGTTGAGCAGTTATCCATGTGTCAACAAATGGGTTGAAAGCCACCAAAAAGGGTATAATTATGCTGAAAATAAAAAGATAAAAAAGCGCTTCCTATCTAAAATTAGGGGCAGCCTGCTTTCGCAAACTGCCCCTTTCATATTAATTCCTCTCGTAAAAATTCGGCTTATCAGAACTCAGAGGTAAAATGGAATTTTATATTTTTAAAATCATTTTGTGCCATTTGAAGCATATAACCTGAATCTGCCAGAAAAACATCCCGACCACTTTTGTCTGTAGCCATATATTGTGCTTTTCTTTTTTTAAAGTTATCAAGTTCGATTTCATTCTCACTTTCGATCCAACAGGCTTTATAAAGTGAAATAGGATCCCAGCGACATTGAGCATTGTATTCGTGCAATAGCCTGTATTGAATAACTTCGAACTGAAGTTGTCCTACCGTTCCTATTATTTTTCTGCCATTATATTGATTTACAAATAACTGAGCTACACCTTCATCCATTAATTGATGAACGCCTTTCTCCAATTGTTTGGTTTTCATTGGATCTGCATTTTCAATATACTTGAACATTTCGGGTGAAAAACTTGGAATTCCTTTAAAATGAAGCTCTTCACCACTCGTTAGTGTATCACCAATTTTAAAATTTCCTGTATCGGGTAATCCGACAATGTCACCGGCATAGGCTTCATCAACTGTTTCTTTTTTCTGAGCCATAAACGCAGTAGGACTTGAAAAACGCATCATTTTTCCATGACGGATGTGTTTGTAGTTTACATTACGTTCAAATTTACCCGAACATATTTTTACGAAAGCGATACAACTGCGATGGTTTGGATCCATGTTGGCATGGATTTTAAATACAAAACCTGAGAAAGCTTCTTCAAAAGGATCTATTTCACGTTCCTGTGCTTGTATTGGTCGGGGAGAAGGAGCTATTTCCACAAAGCAATCCAGTAACTCTTTAACTCCAAAATTATTCAGGGCGCTACCAAAGAAAACAGGAGCAAGTTCGCCGGCAAGATATTTAGTAACATCAAATTTAGAATATACACCGGTAATCAGTTCCATATCCTCACGTAACTTGTTGGCATCATGTACACCTACGTAGTTTTCCAGTTCGGGATTATTGATGTCAGAGAAAGCAACTGATTCACTGATGGATTGTTTGTTGGGAGTAAATAATTCAAGATTTTCTTTATGGATATTATAAACACCTTTAAACGAAAATCCCTGATTAATCGGCCAGCTTAAAGGACGTACATGGATACCCAGTTCCGATTCCAGTTCATCCAGTAAATCAAATGGATCTTTTCCTTCGCGGTCCATCTTGTTGACAAAAATCATAACCGGAGTTTTTCGCATGCGACAAACATCCATTAGTTTCCGGGTTTGCGCTTCCACACCTTTCGCCGTGTCAACTACAATAATTACACTATCCACTGCTGTAAGTGTACGGTAAGTGTCTTCAGCGAAGTCCTGGTGACCAGGGGTATCCAGAATGTTGATTTTGTAATTGCGGTATTCAAATCCCATGACAGAAGTTGCAACGGAAATTCCACGTTGTTTTTCAATCTCCATCCAGTCCGAGGTAGCCGTTTTCTTGATTTTATTCGATTTTACTGCTCCGGCAACATGAATTGCACCACCAAAAAGCAATAGTTTCTCTGTTAATGTGGTTTTCCCTGCATCGGGATGACTGATGATGGCAAAAGTTCTACGACGAAGTATTTCGGATTGTAAGCTCATGATTCAATGTTGATGGGAAATAAATTTGAGGGTGCAAAGGTACGTTTTTTGAAGCAAATAACAAAGTGATGTGTTCGTCTCATTTCCTTGAGGGGGATTAATGTCAAATATAACTTTAAATACATTCGTATTAATAGGTGAAACTAATTTATGTAAAAATAAAAAGGCCGGCTCAGAAGCCGGCCTTAGTGCAAAATTTAAAACAAAATTTATCAGTTTTAATGCTTAGTTTAAAATTTTAATCCTAATGTGACTACAATGTTATTTGTGTTTGTAATAACTTTTGCAGGATTTACAGCTATGTCAAGACTGTTAGAATTATATGGGTAAAACGATTCATTCAGGTTTTTGTTCATATAAGCACAATCAATAAACCAATTTGCCTCACGGTAACCGAATCCGGCTGTGAAATAATTGGTATTGTTATTCCTGAAAAATTCAGTATCAGTACGGATTGTATAAGGCTGTACAAGCTTAACAGCATCCGGATCGGTAGCATTTGAAGAATATGCATACCCTGCACGTAAAGAAAAATTGTCGGTCAATTTATATTCGCCACCAATTTTAAATGTATTTACATTACTCAACATTTGTGACATCCCCAGGTTTTCATCTGCATAGCTTTGTGAAGAACCGTCGCTGTCTCTTAAACGAATGCCTGTGTTGTTTTCATAGTCATATTCAAAACTTACCAATCCCTTTGTTCCGACAATATATGCCGCACTTAAATTGACTTGCATCGGACCTTGTAATTGGAATGAATTTGTACCTCCCGGAGTGCCGGTATAGCCGGTTGATCCCGCGAAATCAAAAGATAACTTTGAATAATAATTATCTGAAATTGAATAAATAGTTGGTGTATGGAAAGATAAGCCTAACCGGATATTATCGGTGGCGCAATATATCGCGCCCACATTTAAATTAAAACCTGTTCCTGTTGAATGAATGCTGTCCCGTAAATTCATTATTCCCCGATTGTCAGAGAATAATTCACTATAACTACTGATGCTTGTATAACTCAACGACCGGAAATTAAGTGTTGTTCCCAGAAAGAACGTATTGTTGAAATTGCCTGCCCAACCCAAAGAGTATTGGTCAACATATCCTTTTTCATTTACGATATATGATGGGGTCACTGATCCGCTGTTGCCTAATGCTGATGTCCAATTACTTGTTCCATTGGCAACATTTTCATTCATTAATTTCCCTTCAAAAGCCAAAACTGATAACCAGGGAACTTGCGGATTATCAAATGGTTCGTAACTATTGGTATAGGTTAGATCGTTGGAAGTGAAATTCCCTGTTAAATAAGCCATGTAATCTGTCATGGAGGAGGCGGCAGTTCCACTTTTTATATTTAATGTCCGATTAAAGTTCGCTAATCGATTGTAAGCAAATGAGAAATTTGAGCTTAAAAGACCTTTTGAACCGTTTTCACTTCTCCAGGTGGGTGTTGCTAATACATATGAAAAATTGTTGAATCCTACTTTATAGAGATCATCCATACTTTTAACCCCATTCCACGTTGAATTGCCTTTTTGCATCATTAGATTTAAGGTCCCTTCAAGTTCTGAAGTCCGATAGATTCCGAGCCCTGCTGGATTATCCTTAATGGCAGAGGCATCTCCTCCCAGTGCTCCAAAGGCACCTGCCATACTCATATAACGGGCAGTCCCGGTGATGTCGGTCTGTGATAGTTTTAAAGCGTCAAATTCGGTTTGTGCCACTAGGTACGAACAGTTTAAAATGACTGTTAACGCAATGATTATCTTTTTCATATTCTTTGTATTATATCGATATTGATAATTTTATTTTTATAGATTCTAATCAGAAATACTATCTTCTATTGCCGCTTCCGCCACCACGGGATCCTCCGGAGCTGCTGTTTGAGCTGCCGGATGAACTGCTGCCAGAGCTGTTACCTCCTGAATAGGAGCTTGATGACCTTGAACTGCTGTTATTGTTTCCACTATTATAATTGGAATTTCCGCTATTGTATGATGAACTGCTTCTGCTTGGACTATAGCTTGAAGATGGACTACTGCTTCTTGTAGATGTTGAATAATTTCTGGAATTACTGTTCGTAATTGCTGAATTACTATTTCTCGACCGAGCGTTGTTTACACTTGTTGGATTTGAAGTTGCCCCGGATACAGTACCATTTCTTGTAATGGAAGTTCGTGGACTGGTGTTGATAGTATAGGTTGTTGAAGTCCTTGATCCTGCATTTCTTCCCGAATTAGTTTGATTTACCCCGCTCCAGTTCCTTAACCCTCCCGTGCGTACTACTCCAATTCCGGTTGTACTTGTAGGAATTGTCCTGGTTGTCGATAATTTGGAAGAATTGGTACCCCGTAATCCGGTTGTAGTGTTTGTCGTGTTTTGAGATCCGGATCGTGAACTACTTCTGCTAAGCACTGTATAGGGATTTGTTGAAGAATATCCTCCACCACCAATCATCGTTTGTGATGAACTATTGGTGCCACCTACGCGGCCACCCGTTGAGAGTGTGTTAACCTGACGTCTGTTCCCTTCATCATGATTTGGATTCCGGTAACTGAAATTATCCCCCCAATTGTTACCGTATCCACCGTATCCTGAATATCCACCATACCCATAACCATATCCGCCATAAAAATTATCATAACCCCAAGGGGAGTTATACCATCCTGAATACATAAAAGGAGAATAAAAGTTATTAAATCCAAATCCAAATCCAAAACTTCCATAACTGTATGGGTTTGTATTGTAATTCCACCAGTATGGATTTGTCCAGGTTGGCGTCACATAGGCATACGAACCGTCAACATATACATTCCAATCGTTTTCGTTCAGGAAATAAATATCGTTATACCGTGGATCGGCAGCAAAAACTTCATATTTAGGATTGTGAAACCGTCTAATACGTTCTGCATATTCCAGATCACTTTCTGTACCTTTAAACCCATTTAAATAGTGTCCTTGTTCGGGATAGTTCTCAGTACTGTCATTTGCCTCGCCAACAACATACACAGTGTCATGCACAACTTTAACATTGGGATTCTCACGCTCAATGTATATAATTTCCTTTGCACCGTTTTTATAAGTTGGTTTTTTCCGTTGCTGATCAGCAGAAACTGTCTTTTCTGCTGCATTTGCATCGCTGGGTTTCAGATAAACATCATCGACAAATGGCGTCTTAGTCTGACTCATGCCGAATAAAGGTATAAGTAAAGAAATAATAGTAATAAAAGTGGAACGTTTCATAATATAATCTCCTATTTTTTAGTCTGTGCTTGCTGTTTAAATTTGTATTTATCTATCAACAAGAATCGTGCCATTGAATCCCTGTTTTGAAAGCTTATTCAGATGAAAATTTACAAATGTGGAATGGGACGATATCTCTCAAAAATTGTCTACTTTTGTATTCTCATTAATTATTAGACAATTTAAAATTCAAAATGTTTAATTTGAATTTTAGTTTTCTTGTAATTAATTAGAATGACAGTAATTAATCAATCAATATTAGATACTTATATGAATTATTTTGAAATAAACTTTATTATTAATCCTTTTGAAGAATACATTTCAGATGTATTAATTTCTGAATTAGGTGAAATCGGTTTCGACAGTTTTGTTTCTACTGAAGTCGGTGTGGATGCCTATGCTCTGGAGACTGCTTTTGATGAAGCTAAGCTCAAAACTTTGTTGTCCGACTTCCCTTTCGAGGCTACTATTGACTACAAAGTTACACAAATAGAATCAAAAAACTGGAACGAAGAATGGGAAAAACACTATTTCGAACCAATAGTGATCGGAAATGAATGTGTAATCCATAGTTCTTTTCATAAAAATGTTCCAGTAGCGAAATACGACATCGTGATTGATCCTAAAATGGCATTCGGAACAGGACATCATGAAACCACCAGCCTGGTCATCGGACGCCTGTTACAAATGGATTTACAGGATAAAACTTTACTCGATATGGGTTGTGGTACTGCTGTTTTAGCAATCCTGGCTTCTATGCGCGGAGCAAAAGACATTGTTGCCATTGATATCGATACTTGGTGTACCGAAAACTCAATTGAAAATATTGCTGTGAATAATATCCAGGGTATTACTGTTCAATTGGGTGGAGCCGAATTGCTTGCCGGATTACATTTTGATATTGTGCTTGCAAATATCAACAGGAACATATTGTTAGCCGATATGGAGCAATATGCAGCGTGTCTGTCAAGTGGGGGAGAATTGTATATGAGTGGCTTTTATGCCCAGGATATCCCGTTGATTGAAGCCGAAGCCAACAGAAATGGATTGACCCTGATTGATTATCATGAGAAAAATAATTGGGTGGCAGTGAAAACAGTGAAAAACTAATGTATTGACTATTCAGTCTTTTACCATTTACTATTAAACAAGAACGCTGCAAACTTATAGTTTACAGCGTTCTTGTTTTTTATTTGAACAATTTCTTAATTTATCAATTAACACAATCAACTAATCAACAAATTAACTCAATCAACTAATTAACTTTCTGAATCAACTTCATGCCAGTTTGAATGGCTTTTTCATTCATAGGTATTAAATGGTGATGACGATCCGGAAGTGATTTTTTCAACCCTTTCAGTACATTTTCTACCTGCACGATAGGACGGACCTTTAATAAGCCCCCTAAAATAATCATATTCATCGTTTTTGATTCATTATTGGCAAAGGCATATTCTGTAGCATCAATACGATAAATATTAATATCTGTTCGTGTTGGGAATTTTTTAAACCCGTTCCCATCAAAAATCAAAGTACCACCGGGTTTCACTTTACTTTCAAACCGATCCAGTGAAGGTTGGTTTAATACAATGGCAGTATCGTATGAATTGAGTACAGGTGAACTGATTCGCTCATCACTCAGAATAACGGTTACATTGGCAGTTCCTCCACGCTGTTCAGGGCCGTAGGATGGCATCCAACTAACTTCCTGACCTTGCATCAATCCTGAGTAAGCTAATATTTTCCCCATGGAAAGTACACCTTGTCCACCAAATCCGGCTATAATTATTTCTTCTTTCATTCTATGAATTGTAAATTGTAAAATTGTAAAATCGTAAATTCTTAGAGATCTTTCATATCACCCAGTGGATAGGCTGGAAACATATTTTCAACCATCCAGACGTTCGAAGCCTCAGGGGTTAATTTCCATCCTGAATTACAGGTTGAAACTATTTCAACAACCGAAGTCCCTTTACCCTCCATAGAGTTTTCAAATGCTTTTCGTATCGCTTTTTTTGTTTTCCTGACCGAAGCAACTGTGTGTACGCTTTGACGTGTCACATAACAAGTCCCGTCTAGTTGAGCCAGTAATTTCGTAATGTCAAGTGGATTCCCATTCAATTCTACCTTTCTTCCGTTAGGCGATGTAGAGGATTTCATCCCAATTAATGTAGTAGGTGCCATTTGGCCACCGGTCATTCCGTAAATACCGTTATTAATAAAAATAATGGCTATATTTTCACCACGGTTAGCAGCATGGATCGTTTCAGCGGTTCCTATGGCAGCCAGATCCCCATCACCCTGATAAGTGAACACCAGTCGGTCAGGCAATAATCTTTTTACTGCTGTGGCCAATGCCGGAGCACGGCCATGAGCTGCCTGTTGCCAGTCGATGTCGAGGTATTTATAGGCAAATACTGCACAACCTACCGGAGCAATTCCAATGGTTTTATCCTGAAAATCCATTTCCTCAATGATTTCAGCAATCAGTTTATGCACCACACCATGACTGCAACCCGGGCAATAATGCATGGGGGTGTCATTCATGACCTTAGGTTTAATATAAACTAAGTTTTCGGGGTTAATTATTTCGTTTGTTGTCATAATTCTTTTTCAATTAATTGTCTTTTCACGATTTTATCTTTCAAAGCTTTTAATACTTCATCTGGAGAAGGTACAATCCCACCCATACGACCATAAAACTCAACAGGTACACGACCATTCACCGCTAACCGGACATCATCCACCATTTGGCCGGCACTCATCTCAACTGTCAGCATCCCTTTTACTTGGTCTGCATACTGGCTGATTTGTGTTGTAGGGAAGGGGAAAAGCGTTATAGGACGTAGCAAACCGGCTTTGATTCCTTCTGAACGTGCTAACTCCACTGCTTTCTGACATACCCGGGCACTGGTTCCAAATGCTACCACCAGGTATTCAGCGTCTTCACATGAAAATTCTTCCAATAATACTTCATTTTTCTCTATTTCTCGATATTTACGTTGTAGACGAAGATTGATGGTTTCCATTTCTTCCGCCTCTAGCGATAAAGACGTGATGACATTGGACTTCCGGCTAGCTGGCTTTCCAAGGGTCGCCCATGGATATTTCTCACGAATTTCAGTTTCAGTCATGCGAGGCTGGTAAGGTGGAAGTACTACTTTTTCCATCATTTGGCCAATAACACCATCCGCTAAAATTAGTACCGGGGTGAGATATTTAAAGGCCAAGTCAAATGCCATAACGGTATGATCTGCCATTTCCTGAACAGATGCCGGTGCCAGGGTGATTAATTTGTAATCGCCATGTCCACCGCCTTTTACCGATTGGTAATAATCTGCCTGGCTGGGTTGGATAGTTCCCAATCCGGGGCCACCACGCATTACATTGACGATGACACAGGGTAATTCAGCACAGGCAATATATGATATCCCTTCCTGCATCAAGCTTACACCTGGACTCGACGAGCTGGTCATTGTCTTTTTTCCGCAACCGGCTCCACCGTAAACCATATTGATTGAAGCTGTTTCACTTTCAGCCTGTAATACTACCATGCCGGTCGTTTTCCAGGGCTCAAGCTCCATGAGAGTCTCCATTATTTCCGATTGAGGAGTAATGGGATATCCGAAATAACCATCGCAACCGCAACGCACCGCTGCATGAGCAATGGCTTCGTTGCCCTTCATCAGTCTTACTTCTTCTATACTCTTTTTCTTTGTATCGTTCATTTTATTGTTACTGTTTTAAATTGAAAAAGACTCCTTTTTATTAGAGTTTAACTTTATAGACTGTAATACATGCATCAGGACAAACCAGTGCACAAGCTGCACAACCTACACACGAATCCGGAATAACCATAGTAGAAAAATTATATCCTTTTGAATTGGCCTCGATGGATAGTTCCAAGACACTCGACGGACAAGCTACTACACATAAATTGCAGCCTTTACAACGTTCTATATTTACTACTACTGCCCCTTTTACTTTTGCCATTAGTTTATTGTTTAAAATTGCAGCACAAATGTAACAAAAATTTACCTACGCAACGATTTTGAGGCTCCCTTTTTTTGTTTTTTTGCACTTCGAAACCTTTAGTTCTTATCAATAATTTTTAATTTATAACCTGTTTCAGGTTTTACTTCTTTTGTGAAAATAACCATTTTAAAAAGTCAGGTTCTGCAAATGCAGGTGTCCAACTATTGTGCCCAATACCCGGATATTCTACCCGTTCAACCAGTTGCGATCCTTCTGCTTTCAATTCAATATAAGCATTGCGCGAGTATTCAGGCGACACAGAATTATCACTGTCACCATAATACATCCGGATTGGCATTTTTTTTACCTTTTTCAGCCGTTGCAAATTCACGGCACCACAAATAGGAATGGCAGCTGCAAAAGTTTTCGGATATCGGCAAATTATATCGAAGGTTCCCATGCCGCCCAGTGATATCCCAAGTACATAAATACGCTTGCTGTCCACGGCTTCATTCCTGGTATAAAAATCTATCAGTTTTTTTGCAAGTCCTAAGGGTTTAGCTGGCTCTTTTGAGTCATTAAATGCAAATGTTGATTCTGTGAGTTCATGATAAGTAACCCAGCTCTGGTTAGACGGGCATTGTGGAAATAAAACAATGGCCGGGTAATTTTTCCGGTTCAATGGATCGGTAAAAAGGGAGGCACCATTTGTTAGCTGTTTTTCATTATCATTTCCACATTCACCCGAACCATGAAGAAAAAGCACTAACGGATAGGATTTGTTCCTGTCATAATTTTCAGGGAATAAAACCCGGTAATGCAACGTATCCCCTTTAGATATAAATTCTTTCTTTTGGAAAAGTTCATTTTGTGCCTGCATAACTAAATTGCAAATAATCAGGAGTGTAATGGTAATAAATTGCTTTTTCATGATAAATTGAAATGTAAAATAGATTCAGAGTTGTTGCAATATAGAACATACGTTTAAATAGATTTCTATTTCCATTCTTTAAACGGATATTTAGTCAGGCAGGAGTTATAATACCGTCGGTCACCGGTTACTTCTATGCCCAGCCAGTCGGGCTTTGTAAAGATATCGTTTTCCGATTCAAGTTCTACTTCCGCGAGTGTCAAGCCTGTGTTATCGCCGTAAAATTCATCCACTTCGAAAATATGTTTCCCGACAGGAATTTCATACCTCGTTTTATCAATGGCACCCGGTTCACAAAGTCGAAACAACTCTTCAGCTTCCTGCAACAGTATTTCTTTTTCCCATTCATACCGGCTCAATCCCGATTCATTGCTTTTCCCTTTGATGGTAATGTAGCCTTTATCACTTTTTATGCGGATGCGTACTGTCCTGCCTGAAACAGATGACAGATATCCCTGGACAATCCGGTATGACCGCACTGCCTGTGATTTGTATTCACCTTTAACTAAGAATTTTCTCTCGATTTCTTGATTCATTGTAGCTTACTTTGGAAAAGTTTAAAAACATTATCAATTACTATCGGTTGCAAACACCCACATACGGGCAATACAGGCAAATTTTAGAATTCTCTGTTTGTATAAAAGGGATATCCGGATTGAAAATTTCTTCCAGGCTGTTTGTAAGGTGTGCCCTGAATTCTTCCTCGTAAACAGAAAAGTCGGTTACGGTTTCATTGATACTTCTCTCTGGTTTTGCATGTAATTCCGTATCAAAATCATCCTTGAACACATCTCGCATATAATAAATGCCGGGTGTGATTATTTTTCCCTCTGCTTTTTCTTTATAAAATATGCCATACAGAAAAGTCTGCAATACAAATTTAGCCCTGTTTTCCTTGTTATGTTCAAACACTTCGTCCAGGTTTTTAAAATCCAGCTTGCCGCTACCGGTTTTATAATCCAGAATGCGGATGCGGCCTTCTTTTTCATCAATACGGTCGATAAACCCTTTCAGGTTTACGGTTACAAGTCCGTTTTGAATTGGATATTGGATGTTGCAACGCTCTTCGGAACTGATATACCTGAACGGGGCATGTTTCTTGTCAATCTGCAAAACCTGCAAAATATATTTCCTCAGCACACTGGCAATAAGCAGGTTGTTCCCTTCCAGGGGGACGATGGCATTATTTTTCTTCTTGAAATAATTTATCGCGAAGGCCAGGGTTATTTCTTTGTCAATTTGCAGTCTGTGGGATATAAGTGTATCAAAGTCGCTTTCCTGCATCATGAGTCCTTTGTAGGGTTTGTACAGGTTCTCCATGACGGCATGAAAGAGTGTCCCGAACATATTGGCTTCCACTGTTTCAAGAACTTCATCTGCTTGTTCCACATCTTCCACCTTGGTGAGATAGAACTGCAACGGGCAATCGATGTAGGTATTGATGGAACTTGCCGATAAGGATGGACTTTTTTCTTCCTGTGACGTGAAACGGAGCAATTTATCCATCACTGCTGGTGACTTCTCAATCTGAATAGGCTGCGCATTCTCAAATCCAATATCAAAGGATATCGTTTTCTTTTGCACCTTAACGCCGTAATGATAGTGAAGCTGGTTCATAAACCGGCTCACTTCACCGGTTTGCATCCCTTCGGTGCGCGAATCATACAGGAAGTATATATTTGTTGCCCGGTGGATCAACCTGTAAAAATTATAGGCTGTAATAGCATCCTGATGTTCGGTGGTGGGCAATTCGAATCCCTGGCGAAGGCTATAAGGTATGAAGCTGTTTGTACTGCTCTTTTGTGGAAAAACTCCTTCATTGAATGAAGTGATGATCAGGTTCTCGAAGTCCAGTCCGCGTGTCTCCAGTACTCCCATCACCTGTAGTCCATCGAGCGGTTCCCCTACAAACGGAATGGTGATCCCTGATGTCAGTTGCCTGGTCATACGTACCAGGGTATCAATGTTCATATCTACCTCGACCGGCTTGTCCTTCATGATATCAGCCATTCTGTTGATGGTGACATAGTACTGGTACAGGAAGTCGCATTCGAGCTGGTAACTGTGTTCTTCTGTTGAAGCTTTCTGCCACCCGTTCTGAAGGGTACGCAGGATATGAAGCAGGTAAGGGAGGAATGCAGAAGTATCGGTTTGTGGAATAAAAATCGTAGCAAGTAATTCGTTCTTTTTCAGTTCTTCCGCATCAACATAAATCCAGTTGTTTTGAGCCATCTGGTGTGTTATACGGTTTGCATCCTCATTGCACAGCAAGGCAATATACTGATGATTCAGGATATTCGAAACAGTCTGGTGATAAAACGAAATACGGTTGCCCGATACACGCATACGGCGTTGCAATTCAAAAATATGCTCTATCAGGCCAGATACCGGAGTTGATTTAAGCGGAAAGCCCATCGTGACGTTTACTTTTCCTATCTGTGCCGGCAAGGAATGGAGCAGGGGGACCAGCAGACTCTCGTCAGGTAATACTACGGCTGTTTTTATCCAGCTTTGGTTCGGTACTTCCTGTGGGAAAAGCCGGTTAAGGATCGCATAGGCTTGTTTGGTTTGCCCTACTGCCGAAGGTACGGCGATAAGTTCAATCCTTTTATCCTGCAATGACTCAATAATCGGGTCAATCGTATATTTTGACGGAAATACATGAATGTTTTCGGCATAGAAACGGGACGCCTGGTTATCCGGGTCACGGAGTTCGGCAGCTTCATAATCCCAATAGAAATCAGCCTGATCCCTCTTTTGAAGTTCAGCAAACAGGGTTCGTTCACAAGGATTCAGGGCGTTAAACCCGATAAATACAAACTGCTTGTTTTCAAATTCAGGGATCAACTCCTTTTTCCGTAACCTGTCAGCCACATCCCGGCAGATCATGCCCTCGGTAGCGATATTCTCTGCAATCAGTTCGGCGCGGAATTGTTCGTATACAGGCAACATGATTTTCCAGGTTGCCACAAAATCTTCTGAAGTCTTTCCTTCGGTCACCGGTACAAAATTACTCCAGAACTGACGGATAGCTTCCACCTGTTTCTCTGAAAATACATTGAATAACTGGTCGATTTGTTTTAGTTCAGTGATGTTGGTGAATAGCTGTCGGGCATCTACCCGGTATTTATCCACATCCTCAAAGTCGGAGAGCAGCATTTCACCCCAGAAAACAAATGAATCAAAGGTCTCGTCACTGCCGCTCTGTTCCTTATAAATGCGGTACAGACGGAAAAGATTACTCAACCGGTCAGCTGTTTGCCAATGCGAGGCAGAAGTAAAGCATTCATTGATAGTCACTATCTCCGGTGAAAAGACGGGCCTGGCAGCTATCTCTGAGATATACCGCTGAAAGAACAGTCCTGCACGCCGGTTCGGGAACACAAAGGTCAAATCACTAATGGTTTCCTGATATTCGGAATAATAAACTTGTGCGATGCGGTACAGAAAAGAATTCATGTAGTATGGTTTTGCAGGATTTATTTCGAACTGCTAAAGTACAAAATCTTTTTGAACTACTCATTCTTTGAACCTAAGTCATAGGATGAGTAATAAAACTGAATTGAATTATTTTTAAATAGGCTTAATCTATTTAAGCCTTTTTGTATTTAAATTTTGAATAATTGATATTGAGTGAATTGCCAAGTATTTTTATTCTATTTTGGTTGGATTGATTTATTTAATTAATTACTTAAGAATAATGGACATTATGGCTAATTTAGTTTTTTATTTTATAACGCAACTTTTCAACCAACTCACCAATGCTTCCAATCTTATTATTCCGAAAAGACATATCGGTATAAAGAGTGGCACATTCTCTACTTGATTTTTTGAGGGTCTTCCATTCGCTCCATAATTCGTCATAGCGTTGAATGGAACGGCTGATAATGTCTCTATCAAACGGACATGAATTTGCCGAATTGGCATCTTCAATCATTAGAATCCACATTTGTTCTATCAGCTCGTATTTAATCCGACCGTAAGTACTCGAAACCCGAATACCTTCTTGTAAAGTTGAATCTTTTACTGTCAGTTCATTTGACAGTGCTTCAATTTGTCGCCACATAGCTGAAGCTTCTGCTTTTTCGGCAAGTACTTGTGATTGCAGGTTTTCATTTAGTATATGTTTGATTACCTCGTTGTTCTCAGATGCAGAAAAGAATTCATCTCTCGCCCACCATTTATTGTTAATTGTAAAACTGTTGCACTGGCCTTTGCGCACTCCTTCTATGCTCAACAATGCAATTTGCCTGAAAGTATCGGCTTGCATTCCGGTAATTCCAAGCTTTGAAGCAAACTCATAGAAAATTTCTTCTTCGGTACGATTGGTGTTTTGTGCCCAATGCGAAACCACATAGGTATTCAAATCCGCCCAGATCTCATTGCTAATGTAAGGTCCTTGCCACCCACCGCCGTTCGACCAGGTATTTACACCGCACAATAAGTTCTTGTTAAGAATATCTTTCACTCCCCGTGGATTTGCTGGATCGTTTATTTTTCCGGTAAAATGTCCGTCAATTATCTCGTACTTTGTTTCTGGCCACCCATTGATAACCCCATAAACCGAATAGTAGGGATGTGCGCCTTTTCCATAAACTTCCATACGCGATTGCGATTCCACAATCTGGCGATGCTTGCCAATTCCCAATGTTGGATTAAACGGTGTCATGCGTAGGAAATCGCCTTGCTGGTATTTAATAGAAAAAAACAAGTTTGGATGAGGTTCGATGGCATTGGTCACAGCCAGGTAATACTCGGGATTGTCGTGAAAATTATAGCCCCAGTCCCAGGTTCGATAAAACAGTTTCTTATTTCGTTTTACACAAATTTCGTCACGAAGAATATTGATAAAAGTAATATGATCCTGAATTCCTTCTTTTCCTGAACGTATAGGACTGCCACCTTGGTGAAAAGGCGTATCAAACAGATAAGTTTCTCCAAACCGCAACACCACACCATCCAATTGCGGGAAACGTTCGAACAGTCCGGCAACTTGAGCACGTAGCAAATCCTGAGTCATTTTACGCCGAATATCAGGTATCATGGCTTCACCTTTTCCGCCAATAGATGAACCAACACCATTGCCTGGGAGCTTAATGGAATCGCCATACAATTTCCAAATAGAGGCAGGAAAAACTATAAAATCGGTGAATGGATAAACATTGAGACCGGCTTTTTTGCATTCTGCCAGCTTCACATCAATCGATGCAGCTTTGTTGGTAATCCATTTATACTCGTCCGATTTTTTAGAAATAGCCCCTTTCTTATAGTTATCGTATGTAATGGCGCAATTAACCGACCAATGTGGCGTTATGCCGTTAAACCCCTCAGATTTGAGGAATTTTGGGTCATTGTATTTGGTTTCAAATGGTTTTTCACCGGGATTATTATGAACCATATCCATAATAAATTCCAGCGATTGAGAATTAACTAAAACACATTGACTAAGTAATAAAGTGAATATAACGAGCCTTTTCATTGTGAATTTTAAGTGTTTCGCTCTTATCGATTGCTGTGGCTAAAGAGTGTATTTTGGAGATAATTTACATTTAAAAAGAGATTGCACCTTAAGGTCAATACCATTTATCCCGATTTATATAGAGGGAGTTTGAGTTCTTAAATTAAATATATCACTTATTCATTTTTTCGGTGCTACCAAATTAATATACATCGGCTTATTGCGATCACAAATCAGTTGACCCTCAACTAATTCCAATTCAGCAACCTGAATAGAACTTCTCCGAGTTTCATAATTATCAATGCCATTGTTTTCCGGAGTTCGTCCCGGATGGGTAAAGTAAATGATAAAAGCACGACCATCGTTGACAACCACCGAGGCATGTCCGCCCATTACGTTATCATCAACACCTTTGCCCGGTTCTTTCAGTATACTTTTTTCCTGTCTTTTCCAATTCACCAAATCGGTGGATGAATAAACACCCAAACCGCTCCAATTATCAACAATCATCCAGTATTTTCCTTTCCATGCAAACACGTTCGGACCTTCTCCCCCACGATCGCCGACCACTTTTTTGCCACTATCTGTCCATTTGTACAAATCGGGACTATCGGCATAAAACATCGATTTTCCGGCAATCTCATTGTTGTAGTACATACGCCACGTACCGTTGGGCAAACGGAATACACAGGCATCAATACATCGCTCGGATGAAAGCTTTAGTTTTGATTCAAATTTCCAATTTATGAGGTTTTTACTGGTCAGGTGAACAATCCAACGTGGATGATTCCAATTTTTAAAAACTCCGGGAACGTAGCTCAGATACATGTGGTACACACCCTTATTCTCAATCACTTCGGGTGCCCAATGGGTATAGTCGGTCAGGCGGTATTGAATATCGCAAGTGTCGCGGTATTTCCATGTTGCGCCGCCATCCGATGATTCGGCAATTCCAATGCGTGTGCCATGCACCCAGCTTACACCATCGAGCCCTTTGGCATTTGCCAAACGGTTGGTATAAAACATAAACCATTTTTTCTCTTTCTTATTCCAGATAATGGTAGGATCGGCAGCTCCATCGTAAACCGGATCGCGGAACAATGGTTTTGCAGCCAAATGACCTTGCTTGCCCCTTGCACAAAGCAAAGTAGGAGTTGCCAGTAAAAACATTAGTAAAAACAAAATAATCCTATTATTTACAATTCCTCGTTTCATTTTTGATTTTGTTATTATGTTCTTATTCTTTAATTTGCTTCAACGTATTTTCAATGACATCAAAATCGAGTTTGTATTCGGGCAAAGCAAATACACTTTTAACAGCAGTTTTTAACGCTGCTGCTTTTGCCGCTTCATCATCAAAATACACCCTGTCGCTAATTTTCAGAGGGGTTATTTCCAACTTCAACCGGTGGTTATCAAGCATATTCCCCAATCTGTTTAGCCCAATATGCCAAACATCGCCATTATAATAATCATCGGCAACCAGTTGGTGATTATAATACAACCTTGCCTTGTTGCCTGTGTAGTTTATTCTCAGATACAGATTGTTGATATCGGCCAGGTAATTATCAGGAAGCGCAAACGTATAGGTATCGCAATCTTTCAACGTTTTGTTCAGGTTTTCAACCGACTTTACAATTTCAGGTTGCTTGTAACCGCCGCCTTTTATCAGGTACGATGGATAGGTATATGAATCTTTCACTATCCACGATTGATCGGTTGATAATTCAATTCTATCGGCATTATAATATTCAACAACCAGCTTTGCAGCAAATGATTTTTGTCCGTCTTCAAAAGGGAAATCAAGCATCAGTAAGTTTTCATTTTTGCTGGCATATCCGGTAACATCAAGCACATTCATTGAATCTGAAACAATTGGTTGATTTACCCAAATGTTGTTCAATTGAAGTTTACACGCGGCTTGCGGAGCAATGATTAAACTTGCTTTTTTGATTTTTGACGTATTACCGAGACTAAACTCTTTCACAAAAAATCGGTGCATGAGCATATTATTGTTATTCAGATTGCCCACAGCACTTATTTTCAACCATTGCGCATCGTCAAGCGGTTTTAGTTCTTTTAAAGCAATATCGATTTGCTTTAAAGGAAATTGATACGTGTAATTTGTGAAGACATCGTCTTGAGTTGGATTGAGCATGCTTACCTTGGCTTTGGTTGACGTGCCAAACAAATGTAACTGCGTGCCGTTCATGTACATATTTGCATCGGACACAAAGAAAAACTTATTGCTTCCACTTTTCAGCAACCATGCTTGTTGTGCTTCTGCTTTCGATAGCAAAACAATTTTTTGCTCCGTACCATTCTTTGGCAGAATGCTAATGATGCAATTCACGCCGGGTTGCAGGTTGGTAATAATATACCGTCCATCTTTTTGGAGTACTTTACCGTTGCTCGATTCAAGCTTATCGATCGCTGAGCCATCGAAACAGAACTCAGGAGCTGAATTTGTATCTTGAATAAATATCCATTTGTTGTTGATATTGCACAAGGGTTGAGCGGTAGCATATTTCAAAAGTACATTTTGTACAGCAAAGTTGATTGGCCAGATAAATGTACTGCTATCAGCTATTGTAGTTGGTTTAGAAGGGAAAACTATGGTTTCGTTTTTCAACTTAACACTGAACTGAACGTTTTTCTTCCCACCGGTTACATTGTGTCGGCAATAATTGATCCCGAATAAAAATGCGGAATTATTGTCGGTACGGACAACATATTGAAGATCTTCCGTCTTTGCAGAAAACACGGGTTCCATAGGTGCAAGCACACCGCCAAATTCATTCAGGAAATAATGCAGTTTCTTTACTTCGAAATAGCATTTGTTCAACTCTCCCGATTCGCAAATTGCCGCCTGGAAATCATAGGAAATTACCGGGTTGGTGTTCCAATAACCTGTTTCATCCTTATTTTCTTCCATCGAAGTAAGGATTCCTCGAGGATTTGAGCCTCCAGCAAACATGTAATATCCTGGCAAATTGCTTCCTGAGCCAATTTTTGCCATGATAAGTCCCAATCCATCGAGCGATCCGATTTTCAATCGGCGGTGGTCGGTATTTTCTATGCCGACACCTACTTCACAGGTAAAATAAGGATAGGATGGAAAATCGATATACGGCTCCGTTTGCTTTTTTAAGCCATTGCCGATATTTTCATTGTCGCGGAAAGCTGTAAATTGGAAATTAGCGCAATCTGTTCTCTTGTTTAAGTTATCGTCCCACGGTGCATCTGGATAAGCACCCCACAAGGGGATCACTTCATAAGGAGGAACAGAACCACTCTGCCAACCTGTTACAGTGTACATTGGCACATCGATACCATATTTTAATGCTGTTTTTTTTAGCCACAAAATATGATCTTCGCCGCCTTTCCCTCTACCATATTCATTTTCCAACTGCGCGCCAATTACCGATCCGCCATCTTTATACATCAAACCTTTAAGCTGCAAGCCAATCTGTTTAAACCATTTATCGACATAAGCCTGATAAACAGGGTCATTTGAACGGTCGTTCAAATTTATCTTTTGCAATATCCAATCAGGAAGTGCACCATTGCGAACTTCGGCGTGACACCAAGGGCCAATTCGCGGATATACCCACATACCGTGTTTTGCACATAATTTTGCAAATGCACTCAAGTCTTTGTTATCACTCCAATCATACTGTCCTTCAATTTCTTCGTGATGAATCCATAAAATGTAACAGGCAACAATATTAACACCACCTGCTTTCATTTTTAGAATCACATCTTCCCACTGCGCCTTAGGTACACGCGAAAAGTGCATTTCACCCATTACGGGTATTATTGGCTTTCCGCCTACAGTCATATACCGATTGTTCACTAATAATTCATTGCCGATAGCACCTGGATTACCCATTTTCAAGTGACCAGACTTCACTTGCGTTGATACTTGCGAGGCATCAATTGTATAAACTTGTTGAGAGAAGCAAATTGAACTCAGAAATGCTATAACTGAGATTAGAAGAAATTTTCTCATATTAATATTTACGAACAATTATTGTTTAAACCACAATTTAAAATCACTTTCGGATATGCTGAATACCGTACCGTGTCTAATTCCCTTGGGTAGGCTTATCTTATCAGAAACATCTTCCCATGTTTTTAAATCTGTAGAAGTTACAGCACCGTATTTGCCTTGGGTATATTTATCAAAATAAACAATCCATTTGTTTTCTATCTTGATGGAGGTTGGACCTTCTGCCCAGTATTTACCGGTAATTACTTCCGATGGGTTACCATATCCAGATGTAAGATGTTTGCTAAAAGCCATATGTAAATTTTTGTGTGCAAACGGTTTTAGGGTTTCATCTTTCAAAAACATGACATATCCTTTGCCTGTTGCCTGAATAGTTGCATCAATCACATTAAACCCTTTATCGTACAAGACCTTTGCATTCGAAAACGTTTTGAAATCTTTGGTCAACACAAAATATATCCGGTGGTTATATTTTCCGTCTCCTACAGAATCGGTTGAAGCAAAACGCCCTGGTATAGTAGTTGCCCAGTAAATCATGTATTGTTTTGCGGCAGGATCATATATCACTTCTGGCGCCCAACAGTTAAGTGCCCCAGGTTCGTGAGCCATTACAGGTATAAATTGTTGCTCCGACCAATGAACAAGGTCTTTCGATGATGCATAGCCTATTCCTTTATCGTTCCAACTTACCGTCCATACCATGTGGAATAAGTTGTCGGTACCTTTGATAATACAAGGGTCGCGCATCAGTTTATCTTTACTCACTGTTGGTATCAGAAACGAATTCTCGTTTTTCAAGGCATTCCATTTATATCCATCTTCGCTAAAAGCAAGGTGAAGACCATCTTCTCCATTGCCTTTAAAATACGAAAACATAAATATCTTTTTTTCTGACTTTTGCGCACATACCGTTAATGACGAAATAATTAGGATGGAGATTGTGATTAAAACAATTTTTCTCATTTTCTACTTTATTGATTATCTACTTCATTTTATTATTTTAAAATCTTTATTTTCCATTCGTCAACCCATTCCAATGGTTTAATTGTTCCATCGGGTAAAAATTCGAGCGGTTTACTCCAAAATTGAAAATCATGACCCTTAATATTATCAGGTCGAGAGCCCCACAAATCACCCGCCCATATATATTGCGGACCATCGGGAGTAGCCAATTCCATTACAAATGTTTGCTGAGCAGGGATTATGATGTCGCCATCCCCTCCATTTGTTTTGTATACTTTAAATTGATTCGAAGACACAGGTTTGTCTGTATTGAAAAATTCTATTTCGCAAAGATTAACAGGAAAATAAACGGCTTTATCGGTCTTTATGCGAAA
>Ga0302208_10000414_pt1 | contig 20806 bp, 18 predicted proteins | sample II_Fen_E2_3_FD_194577 | JGI IMG/M metagenome (GOLD analysis project Ga0302208, IMG submission 194577) | Peat permafrost microbial communities from Stordalen Mire near Abisko, Sweden - II_Fen_E2_3 | ecosystem: Environmental > Terrestrial > Soil > Wetlands > Permafrost | place: Sweden: Abisko...
ACAATGGTGTTCTTTAGCCGTGAACTGAATCCCTGAATCGGACTGGCAGAACGAAGCACTAAGTCTTCCGCCCCGAGACGAACGGGTTCCCCGCGATCACGAATCGCAGCGGGTGTCCCGCTGATTTCGTGATCCCGATGCGCTGAGTCACAGCCACCCGCCGCACGCGATACCCATCATCCGCAATCCGCAAATCCGAGCGTGCGCTGACCAGGCTCTTTTCGTTGTCCCGCTCCCGGGTAATACCGAATGCTTCCGCCAGCCGGCCTGGTCCGGAAGAAATCTTCTTGAGGTCATTCTCACCGAGATCGTGCTCCCTCCGAATCTCAATTCCTCGCGCGCGGGCCATCCCCTCGACCCCCACCAGCGGCTCCAGCGCGCGAAACAACACGCCTCCCGGCACTCCATCCGGCAGGCAGGACACATTCAGGCAGTAATGGTTGCCGTAGATGAAATACACGTACGCGTAGCCCGGAGGCCCGAAGAGCACGGCGTTGCGTGCCGTCTTTCCCGCCGCCGAATGCGCCGCCGCGTCGCCGGTGCCGAGGTAAGCCTCAGTTTCGACGATGCGCCCGGCCAGCAGATCTCGCTGCGTCTTCCGGATCAGCACTTTGCCCAATAGCGCCCGCGCGACCTTCCGCGGGTCTCGATCGTAAAACTCCGGTCTCAACGTAGTTACTGGACCGAGCAGGTTCATGTACTCCCGACAGGCGATGAACGCAAAAACGATGATCTACAATTCCGAAATCGAGCAGGTTCTACACCGCTCCGTGCAAGATACGGAACCTGCGCCTAGGAGGCGTTCATGCTGCGCAAGATTCTACCTGTCGCGCTCGTATTGCTGGCGGTCACCCTGGCCGTCGCACAGATTCCCGCCGGAACGCCGGTGACGGTCCGCATCGGCTCAGAGATCAGCTCCGGGTCGGCAAAAGTCGGCAACACTTTCGACGGAACGCTGGCGAAAAACATCGTTGCCGGCGGAAAAACCATTGCCAAAGCGGGCAGCCCGGTCCGTGGCAAGGTGACGCTCGCCAAGTCCAGCGGGCGTTTGCATGCGCCGGGACAGCTGTCGATCCGCCTCACTTCGGTTGAGGTGAACGGCAAGATGGTCGCCGTCTCCAGCGGTTCGTATCACGTCGTCGGCAAGGGTCATATGAAGAGCAATGCGACCAAAATCGGTGGCGGAGCCGCCGCCGGTGCGCTCATCGGCGCGCTTGCCGGTGGAGGCAAAGGCGCAGCCATCGGAACTGTGGCTGGCGCGGGAGCAGGAACCGGAGTAGCAGCCGCCACGGGCAAAGAGGAAGCAGTCGTCCCGGCCGAGCACGCCGTGACCTTCACCATCACCAGTTCCGGCGGAGCCAAGGCGCACTAGCGAGAGACGATCCCAGAAGTTGGATTGCAGAAGTAGAAGGCGCTCTCCCTTCGGACTGAGAACTGAGAACCGGGAACTGAGAACTAACTTCTGCAATCTGACTTCTTACTTCTGCAATGCCTTTAAGTATTCCAGCACTTGCTCGGCGTGCCCTTCCGCCTTCACGTTGTTGAAGACGTGCTGGATCTTGCCGTCCGGCCCAATCGCAAAGGTGGTCCGGGCGATGCCCATCACCTTCTTGCCGTACATGTTTTTCTCTTTGACTACGCCAAAGAGGTTGGCGATTTTCTTCTCCGCATCGGCCAGCAGCATAAAGGGAAGGCTGAACTTGTCCTGGAATTTCTTCTGGGCATTTGCCGTGTCGGCGGAAATTCCGACCAGGACCGCGCCCGTCTTCTCGATCTTTTTGTAGGTATCGCGAAACTCGCAGGCTTCCTTGGTGCAACCGGGCGTGTCCGCCTTGGGATAGAAATAGAGCACCACCGTCTTGCCGCGAAAATCTTTCAAGGCAACTTCTTTGCCGTTCTCATCCGTCGTATTAAAGTCGGGGGCCTTATCATTGACTTCCATGGGATATTCTCCTCACTGCTCTTCGTTCTGTCGTTCTTGGTTATATCGCAGCGCCCTGCCCGCCGTCATCCTTCTGGCCGCGGCTGCCGTCGCTCAGTTGGGCTGGGCGCAGTTTGCGCAGAAATCCACCAGATCCAAGGGCCCGCGGGCGTTGGGCCTGATCCAACTCACCGCGAACGGTAAAGGCCGGCTGATCCCGGTCGCCATCATGGTGGACGATAAGTTTTACGATGCGGGCTCCTATAAGGCCAGCCCGATTCCGATGGCGCTCGATTTCGGCGTCGTGTACGAGGCATTCCGCACCGGGACCTCGCAGGGCATGTTCACAATCACGCAGCCGGGACAACTGCTCCATTCCTGGATTGCTGAAGGCACCTGGCTGGCCGCCGGGGCAAAGCCGCCGCAGACTCACAAGAAAGCCGAGATCCCGGTCCTTGAGGACAAAGATGCGCCGCCCAAGCTTCATCGCGGCGACAAGCCGGCTGCACCGCCTACCGCGCCGACACCTGCTCCCAAACCGCCTGAGGCAGCGGCAACTCCGGCCGTTGCTGCTCCAGTGGCCGCCGAACAACCGATCGAGGATCCCAACCGTCCTGTGCTGCGCCGCGGAAAACCGGATCCCAAAGCTCGCGCGGAGCGCATGAAGACGTTCGATGAACCTGCGCCCGCGGCCAGGTCGGCCTCAGCCAAAGACACCGGTAGCAGCCTGGCGCAAATGATTCCGGCCATCTCCGATGCCGGCGGCCCCGATCCCCGCCCCTACACTTTCGACCTCAAGCCGGCCGAAGAGGCCTCCTATCGCAGCAAGATGCTGGAGTTGGCCAATACGGAACTCCGTGCCAGGGCCAAAACCCAGTCGCCGCCCGCAGTCGGCCCGGCGCGCCCGAGTCGCAACGCGCCCACTCCACCCAAGGTGTCGTTCGACGAGGTCCGGCTGCATATCTTTGATCTTTCCAACTCCAACGAGCCCGTCCTCGTGCTCTCGGCGAGAACCCATGTCGCCAAGACCGTGGACGCAAACGCCGTTCCGGAAGAGATCACTCTGGTCGCCCGAACCAATCTCGAAGGCGAACTTCACAAACTATTTTTTGCGCAAACGGATCCTCGGCACCTGGAAATCTATCCCCACATGGAACTGATCGACGCGGTGGATGCCGACGGCGACGGCCGCGGCGATCTATTGTTCCGCCGGACCAGCGACTCCGGCAGTTCTTACGCGATCTACCGGGCCACCGCCGACCAGCTCTGGCCGTTATTTGAAGGGACACCATAGAGGTGGCAGGTCGCAGCAGGCAGGTCACAGAAAACCAACGACGCATCCGAACCGAAGAATGGGCGGAGTCCCAGAAAGCAAGCCAGACATCCAACAACTGCCCTCTGCTAGCTGCCGCCTGACACCTGCCCCCTTTCCATTTACAATTCCTCTTCTCAGGGGTGAGAACCATGCGCACCACTTCTCGCATTGCAATACTCGCGTGTCTTTCGGCGGGCTTCTGCTTTGGCCAGGACCAGGACTTCACCAAGGTTCAGATCAAAGTCATCAAAGTTGGCGGTAGCGTCTACATGCTGGAAGGGGCCGGAGGCAACATCGGCGCGTCGGTTGGCGAAGACGGCATTGTCGTTGTCGACGACCAGTACGCTCCCCTCGCCGACCGCATTCAGGCAGCGTTGAAGGGCATTACCGACAAGCCAGTCCGCTTCATCATCAACACGCACTATCACTTTGACCACACCGGCGGGAACGAGCTCTTCCAGAAACAGGCGCCGATCATCGCCCAGGACAACGTTCGCAAACGCCTTGAGGAAGGCGGCCGGGCCGGCAACGGCGGCTCGGTGAAGTTTGACACCAAGCCGCAGCCGAAGGGCGCGCTCCCGATCATCACTTTCGACCACGACGTCACCGTGCACCTGAACGGCGAAGACATCCGCGCGCTGCACTTCCCCGCCGGGCACACCGACGGTGACTCGGTTATTTATTTTCCGAAGTCGAACGTGGTCCATATGGGCGACGACTTCGTCACCTACGGCTTCCCGTTCATTGACGTGGACAGCGGCGGCAGCATCGACGGCATGATCGACGGCGTAGAGAAGGCCATCGCGCAGCTTCCCGCCGACGTGAAGATCATCCCTGGTCACGGCCCAGTCTCGAACCTCGACGACGTCCGCACCTACGTGAAGATGCTGAAAGAAACGCGCGCTGCCGTCGAGGATTCACTGAAGCAGAACATGACCCTGGCCCAGATGAAGGAGAAGAAGATTCTCGATCCCTGGAAGAAATATTCCGGTGAGTTCATCTCCGAAGATGCATTCCTGGAGACGCTGTACAACTCGCTCACCGGCCAGAAGAACGGAAAATTCATCAAGCACAACTAGCTCACGTAGGGACAGCCTCGGGGCCCCCGGCACACCCGGTTTTGGTGTGCTGGGGTGAAGGTGCCCTCGGCCGTCCTCGCGGAGCAAAGCTCTACACGATCAAACGCCCCTGATCACTCGTCGCCAATTCATTGGATCCCTGGCCGTGGCCGCTGCCTCTCCGCTGCTAGGCCGTGCCCTTGCAGTGGCATCTCCGACTCTCGCATTCCCAAAGGGTTTTTACTGGGGCACCGCCACCGCCGCTTACCAGGTTGAAGGCGCGTGGAACGAGGGCGGCAAGGGCGAATCCATCTGGGACCGTTTCTCGCACACCCCCGGCAAAATCAACGACGGCACCACCGGCGACGTCGCCTGCGACCACTACCACCGCTACCGCGAAGACATCGCGTTGATGCGCGCGCTCAACCTCAACAGCTATCGCTTTTCCGTCTCCTGGCCCCGTATTCAACCCGAAGGCTCCGGCAAAGCAAACGTCGCCGGCCTCGATTTCTACAACCGCCTGGTCGATGCCCTCCTCGAAGCCCGCATCCGCCCCATGCTCACGCTCTATCACTGGGACCTTCCGCAGAAGCTCGAAGACGCGGGCGGCTGGCCCAACCGAGATCTTGCCGGACGCTTCGCCGACTATGCCGAGATCATGGCTCGCGCCTTGGGCGACCGCGTCGAAACCTGGACGCTGCTCAACGAACCCGATGCCTTCACCAGCCTTGGATATCTCGATGGCACGCACGCTCCGGGCCGCAGCAGCATTTTCGATTTTTTGCGCGCCACGCATACCGCCAATCTCGCCCAGGGCGCTGGTTTCCGTGCCGTCAAGGCAGTGCGCCCCAAGGCTCGTGTCGGCAGTGCCTTCAGCATGTCACCCTGCGAACCAGCCACCGACTCGGAAGACGACCGCATCGCGGCCGAGCGCGCGCACGGGATCACCAACACCTGGTTTCTGGAGACCGCGCTGCGCGGCCGCTACCCGTCGGCGTTCTCTTTTTCGCCTGCCCTCTTCATGAAAATTCGCCAGGACGACATGGAACTGGTGCGTGTGCCCCTCGATTTTGTCGGCATCAATCTCTACTATCGCACTCGCATCTCGGCGACCACCTTGACCGAGCGCCTCTCCGACCGGCGTTTCATCTTCCTGCCCGCGCGCATGGAAGGCTGGGACAAAGGCCCGAAGACCGATATCGGTTGGGAGGTCTGGCCGCGCGCGCTCTACGACATGGTGATGCGCATCACCAAGGACTACAACCGCCCGGTTCTCGAAATTACGGAAAGCGGTTGCGCTTACAACGACGCGCCCGGCCCAAGCGGAGCGGTTGACGACGCGCGACGGATCACCTATCACCAGCAATACCTCTCCGAACTCGTCCGCGCCATTCACGACGGTGCTGACGTGCGCGGCTATCACGCCTGGAGCCTGCTGGACAATTTCGAGTGGGCCGAAGGCCTCAGCCAGCGCTTTGGGTTGGCCTACGTGGATTTCAAAACGCAGAAGCGAACGATCAAGGCGTCAGGGAAGTGGTACGCGAAAGTCGCCGCGCAAAACGCGCTGTGAGGTCAGAGCAGATTGCAGAGGTGGAGAACTTGCAGAAGTGAGAAGTCAGAATGCAGAAATGAAACCCTGACTTTCCGGCAGTAGAGGGGTTACTTCTGCATCCTGACTTCTGCATTGTGAAATCGTTTCTTGATCTCCTGCTAACATGAACTAACTCAAGGTTAGGGTGGTCTGCATGAAATCTCTTTTCCTCGCGCTGATTCTTTCCGTTGCTCTTTCCGCTCTCGCCGCCGACGGCAAGTCCGTCTCCTACAAATCCGGCGACGAGACGGTTAGTGGCACGCTCTACGTCCCCGCTGGCAAGGGCCCATTTCCCGCGCTCATTGTGATCCACGAATGGTGGGGACTGAATGATTGGGTGAAAGAGCAAGCTTCCAAACTCGCCGATCAGGGCTACGTCGCTTTGGCCATCGATCTCTATCGCGGAAAGGTTGCGACCACGCCCGACCTGGCCCACGAAATCATGCGCGGCGTTCCCGAAGATCGCGCTTCGCGCGACTTGCGCGCAGCTTTCGACTTCCTCGCTTCGCAGCCAAACGTAAAGAAAGACCGCATCGGCTCGATCGGATGGTGCATGGGCGGTGGCTATTCGCTCGACACCGCGCTGCTCGAACCAACGCTGGCGGCGGCTGTCATCAACTACGGACACCTGGCCACCGATCCCGCCGAATTGAAGAAAATTAGCGCTCCCATCCTCGGGATCTTCGGCGGACAGGATCGCGGCATCGCGGTGGAAGACGTGAAGAAGTTCGGCTTGGCCGTCGACCAACTCGGGAAGAAGATCGAGATCAAGATCTATCCCGACGCAGGCCACGCTTTCGAGAATCCCAACAACAAGCAGGGCTACCGCGCCGATGACGCGGCCGACGCCTGGAAACGCACCGTCGATTTCCTGGCCGCGAACCTGAAGAAGTGATGATGCGCACAAGTTGCTCTAGCGCAGTTTCCCGGCGAACGCAAGTTGTTGGCGAAAAAACACGTTTTGCCGATCCGGAATTTCCTCTTGCCAGACGCTACTACACTGTTTACTATGCAGCCATCTTTTGCGCGGCTCATTCTGTCGCGTGTCTATGAATATCGGCGAAACCATTCGAAACTTCCGCCTTCAAAAAGGGATGTCCCAGGGCGACATCGAGAAGCGCACCGGCCTGTTGCGCTGCTATTTGTCGCGCGTGGAGAACGGCCACACCATCCCCTCGCTTGATACTCTGTCGAAAATCGCCGGCGCCATGGATCTTGCCCTGTCCCAGTTCTTCTCCCAGGGCAATACCAACGGCAGCAAGGGACTGCCCCAACTCTCCGACGACGAAGTCCGCTTCCTCAGCCAGATCCGCCGCTACGCTGTCAACCTGAACGACAGCGACCGCAAGCTGGTCCTAGCCATGATCAAGAAGATGGCTTCCAGCACCTCGAAATAGTTCCGGCCTGAAGCGCTCGCTACTCACGACTCGAAGGGTACTTTCGTACCATTGCCGGCCCTGTCCCCCGGGCACCTCGCCGCAGCTTGCAACCAAGGCTAAGCTGATGGCCAGGGGCTCTTCGTGACCATTGATGAGGAACTGAACCTCCTCGACCAGCAACTGCGACGGCTGAAGATCGAATACGAGGTTTTTTTCAACAACCCGAGCAAGCGGCCTCCCGCCGACGTGGAATGGAAAGTGGTCGCGCTGATCCGCAAGTTCAGCGACGGCGCCCGCATGAGCTTTTCCCAGCGTTTCCGCTACAACGAAATGGCCCAGCGCTATGCGATCCACAGCGATCTCTGGCGCAAGAAGATGCGCATCCGCGAGGAAGGCTATCGCCGCCCCCAGGATGCCCTCCTCTCCGTCCAGGGCGTGCGCGTCGCGGCGGAACACGAGCAGAAGCACCACGCCGTGTATGGAGTCACGCGCAACGCCGACGCTGAGGACAAGCCCTTTACCGTGACCTGCTCCGACGCCAGGTTGGAGCGCGAAAAAGTGGAGTCCCTTTACAAAGCTCTGAGCGCGGCAAAAGAGAAGTCAGGCGAGAAAGTTTCCGGCAACCTGGATTCCTTCGCCGCCTTCGTCCAGAAAAAGACCGCCGAAATCCGCAAGCTGCACAAGTGCGACACCGTGGTCTACTCCGTCGAAATGCAGGACGGCCAGGTCAAGCTGAAGGCCAAGGCGAAGGCCTAGTTTTCAGTTCCCAGTTCTCGGTTCTCAGTACATCGCACCACGGACGCAGTGACACGGCTTGCCGCGTCTCGTGTCACTTCCTGCCTTGCTGTGGGGAGACTTCCTTAGAGGCGTACTGAGAACTGAGAACTGAGAACTGGTTCAACAACTGCTAGAATTTCCCTTCGCTCCGAGGCCCTTCATGTCCAAAATCCAGCGCGCCATCCTCAGCGTTACCGACAAATCCGGACTGGTAGATTTCGCCCGAAAACTCTCCGGCATGGGCGTGGAACTTGTCTCTACCGGCGGCACCGCCAAGTTGTTGCGTGACGCCGGCATCGCCGTGAAAGACATTTCCGAACTCACTGGTTTCCCTGAAATGCTCGACGGCCGCGTGAAGACCCTTCATCCCAAGGTGCATGGCGGCATCCTGCATCGTCGGGAAGACGCTTCTCACCGCATGGCCGTCGCCGAGCATGGCATTCCTGCCATCGATATGGTGGTCGTCAATCTCTACGCCTTCGAGAAAACGGCCGCCAAGCCCGGCGTTCCGTTTGAAGAACTGATCGAGAACATCGACATCGGCGGCCCCTCGATGATCCGCTCCGCCGCCAAGAATTTTCAGGACGTTGCGGTCGTGACTTCTCCCTCCGACTACGAATCGATTGCCGAGGAAATGGCCCGTTCGGGGGGCGGGTTATCGAAAGAAACCAAGTGGCGCCTGGCGCAGAAAGCCTTTGCCACCACCGCCGCCTACGATTCCGCGATAGCCTCCACTCTTGAGCGCGTGGGCGCGAACGGCACCTTCGAATTGCAAGCGCCCACCGGCTTTCCGCAGACGTTGCGTCTCTCATTTCAGAAAACGATGGACCTGCGCTACGGCGAGAACCCGCACCAGAAGGCCGCCATGTACACCGACGGCTCAGGAGCGGGCGTGGCCAACGCGCGCCAACTCCAGGGCAAAGAGCTTTCCTACAACAACATCGTGGACCTGCAAGCCGCGTGGGATCTGGCCCAGGAATTCGATGAGCCCATCTGCGCCATCATCAAGCACACCAATCCGTGCGGCACCGCGACCGGCAAAACTCTTGCCGAGGCCTACCTGCGCGCCCTCGAATGCGACCCGGTGTCGGCGTTCGGCGGCGTGATCGGCGTGAATCGCCCGATCGACGCAGCGGCCGCGACGGAGATGGCCAAGCTCTTCCTCGAAGTGATCGCCGCCCCTGCGTTCGATGCCGCTGCCAGAGAAGTCTTTGCGTCCAAGAAGAACCTGCGCCTCGTCGAAGTCCCCGCGGGCCAGCAGAACTGGGTCTGGAAGAATATTTCCGGGGGGATCCTTGTCCAGGATGCCGACCTCCTTAAACTCAAAGACGCCGACCTGAAAGTAGTCACGAAGCGCCCACCCACCGCGGAAGAAAAGCGCGCATTGATGTTCGCCTGGAAGGTCTGCAAGCACGTGAAATCGAACGCCATCCTCTACGCCCGCGATGGTCAGACCGTCGGCGTCGGCGCCGGCCAGATGAGCCGCGTCGATTCGTGCAAAGTCGGCGCCATGAAAGCGCAACTACCGTTGAAAGGCACCGTCGCGGCCTCGGACGCCTTCTTCCCGTTTCCCGACGGGGTGGAAGAAATCGCCAAAGCCGGCTCTACGGCCATCATTCAGCCCGGGGGCTCGGTGCGCGATCAGGAAGTCATCGAAGCCGCCGACCGCCTGGGCTTGGCCATGATCTTCACCGGAGTCAGGCATTTCCGGCACTAGTCGCGAGGTCTCTACGCCCTCGGTGGTCGACATACAATTCTTTACGCAATACCGTCCTTTATGCGATCCCAGTAGCAGTCAGCGTTCCTAAAACCTAGAGCCGAAAGCCTGCCTCTAGTCCCTGTACTTCCGGCTTTTCTCAGGGGCTCCGCTTTCTGTCCGCCGGAGCGCTCGCCAAGGGTAGAATATGAAGACCCAACGCCGCGGATCGGCATCCAATCGGTGTGTGGCTGAAATCATGAAAAAACAGTTCCCGCTCGTATGTTTCCTTGTTCTTAGCGGCTCCCTACTTTCGGCCCAGGAGAAGCCCGCTCACCCTGCGGACTCCCCGGCTGCCACGGGCGCTCCAGGCTCCGCTTCCCGCAAGGGGCCGGACCGAGCCGCCGCCTACTATCACTTCGCCCTCGCCCACATGTACGAGGAGCAAGTAGCCAGCTACGGGCGCAGCGAGCTGGCCAATAAAGCGATCGAGGAATACCGTCTCGCAATCGACGCCGACCCAACCTCCGAGTACCTTACCTCGGGCCTCGCCGAGCTCTACGCCAAGACCGGACGGATTCGCGATGCGGTGGTCGAAGCCCAGGAGATCATCAAGCGCGATCCCAACAACCTGGAAGCCCGCCGCCTGCTGGGCCGGATTTACCTCCGCTCGCTCGGCGATATGCAGGCTGGCAACGGCTCGCAGAGCGTTCTGAAACTCGCCATCGAGCAATACGAGCAGATCGTGAAACTGCGGCCCGACAGCATGGACGACCACCTGCTTCTCGGACGCCTGTACCGCCTGAATAACGATCTGCAAAAAGCGGAAAACGAATTCAAAACCGCTGTCCGCCTCCAGCCCGGTTCCGAGGAAGCGGTTACGACCCTGGCGTACCTGTACAACGAACTCGGCGACACCTCCCGCGCCGCGCAAGTCCTGAGTGCGGTTCCCGATGTTTCCCGCTCCGCCAAGCTCTACTCGGCGCTCGGTTACACCTACGAGCAGCAAAAGCAGTACAAGAACGCGATTGAGGCCTACAAACACGCCATCGAACTCGACCGCGACAACCTCGACGCGATCCGCGGCCTCGCTCAGAATCTGCTGAACGACGGCCAAACCGACGCCGCTCTTGAGCAATACAAAGTTATTGCGGACGCCAACCCCGAAGACGCGCAAACCTACCTGCGCATCGCCGAGATCTACCGCAAGCAGGGCAAGTTCGACGTTGCCCTCGAAAACCTGAAAAAGGCCGAGTCCATGGTGCAGGATTCGGTGGAAGTTCCTTACAACATTGCCGCCATTTACCAGGCCCAGGGCCGTTTCGACGAAGCCGTCCAGATCATGAAGGACTTGCTCAAGAAGACCGAGAAGGCCGACGGCAACTACACCCAGGGCGATAAGAGCAATCGCGTGGTCTTTCTCGAGCGCCTGGGCACCATCTATCGCGACATGGGGAACAATGCGTCCGCCATCGAAACTTTCCGCCAGATGATCGCTCTCGGCGGAGATGAAAACGTGGAACGCGGCTACCAGCAGGTGATCGACACCTGGCGCGAAGCCAAGGAATGGCAGAAGGCCACCGAGGCCGCCAAGGAAGCAGTGCAGAAGTTGCCCAACAGCCGCGACCTGAAGATGGTCCTGGCCGCGCAGCAGGCTGACATGGGCGATTCCGACAACGCGCTCAAGGATGTCCGGGCGTTGCTGAAAGGCACAGCCGACGATCGCCAGGTCTACATCACGCTGGCGCAAATGAACACGCGCCTCAAACGCTATCCCGACGCCGAGCAGGCTCTCGACAAGGCCGAACAACTTTCCGCCAAGCAGGATGACAAAGAGTACATCTGGTTCCTGCGCGGTTCCACCTTCGAGCGCCAGAAACGCTACGCCGACGCCGAACAGCAATTCAGGAAAGTTCTGGCCAGCGATCCGCAGAACGCCATGGCCCTGAACTATCTCGGCTACATGCTGGCGGACCAGAACACGAAGTTGGACGAGGCACTCGGGTACATCAAGAAGGCCTTGGACCTTGATCCCACCAGCGGCGCCTACCTCGATTCTCTCGGATGGGCCTATTTCCGCCTGGGCAAGTATGAGATGGCGGAAGAGAGCTTGCTCAAGGCCTCGCAGAAAATCAACACCGACCCCACTGTGCACGACCACCTGGGCGATCTCTACCAGAAGACGGGGCGTCTGAAACTGGCCGCCACCCACTGGGAGCGCGCGATCACCGAATGGAACCGTACCATTGCCGCGGAGACGGATCAGTCCGACGTCGCTCGCGTGCAGAAGAAACTCGACGCGGCGAAGGTAAAGCTCGCCAAGGAAGAACCGCAGAAATAAGTAGCCAGTAGTCGGTAGTCAGTAGTCAGCTCGCTAAGATTCTGGTTTTCTTTGCGGCTTTTCTTTGCGCTCTCTGCGGCTAAAGGTTTTGTTCGGTCCGGGCCTCAACCTAGGCTGCTAAACTCTTCCCATGCTCGCGAAATACGCTGTCCGTCCGGAAGATTCCCGCGGGCGCCGCCATCCCGAGCCGTCCCACGCCTACCGCAACGACTTCCAGCGCGATCGCGACCGGGTCATCCATTCGCGCGCTTTTCGCCGTCTCGAAGCCAAGACTCAGGTTTTTACCCGCCGCTATTCCGACCATTTCCGTAATCGACTGACGCACACCATCGAGGTCTCCCAGATTTCGCGCACCATCGCCGCGCAACTCGGCCTCAACGCGGATCTGGTCGAAGCGCTGGCCCTGGTCCACGACATCGGCCATCCTCCCTTCGGCCACGCGGGAGAAAAAGCGCTCGACGCGGCCATGCGGCAACATGGATTTTCGTTCGATCACAACCTTCACGCGCTGCGCATCGTCGAGGATTTCGAGCTCCGTTACGCGTCCTTCCGAGGATTGAATCTGACCTTCGAAGTCCGCGAGGGAATCATCAAGCACTCGCACGACTATTCTGCCGACGCGCACCCCGAACTTTCCGAGTATCTTCTCCACCAGCGGGCCCCGCTGGAAGCGCAGTTAATCGACCTCACCGACGAGATCGGATACGACACCGCCGACCTCGATGACGGTTACGAAGCCCACCTGCTGACAGTCGAGCAGATCGCAAGCAGCGTCCATCTGTTTGACCGCTGTTTCCGGGAGGTGCAGGTCCTCTACCCCAATGCCCCCGAGAAGCTACAGTTCAATGAAGCCCTGAAGCGTGTTTTCGACCATCTGGTCGGTGATCTGATCTCAGGCACAAAGCAACGCCTGGCCGACGCCGGCATCCATTCGCTGGCAGATGTCCGCCAGCATCCTAAGCGACTCGTTGGCTTCAGCCCACCGATGGAACTCGAGCGCCGCCAGATCAAACACTTCCTCTACGAAAACCTCTATTTCAGCCCCGCACTGGAAGGAGAAAAAGACGATGCCGAGCGCATCATCGGAGAACTCTTCGCCCACTGGACAGAAGAGCCCGACGATCTTCCGCGCAGCTATCGCGAGAAGGCTGTGCACGAGCCCCTGCCCCGCGTTATCTGCGACTACATCGCGGGCATGACCGACCCGTTCATTTCGCAGCAGTATGAGAAATACTGCGGCGCGTAGGCCGCACCCGCACCAGGACTTCGCTCTGTGGGTCACGGATGGCGGAGCGCTGAATCCGCCTGGCGTTTCGCCCAGTCCGTGAGCAGCGGAAAGTAGCCATCCACGTACGTGTTTAGGAACGGCAGTTCCTTCTCGCCGCCGGTCCTTGCCTTGAACATGGAGTGTTCCGCGCCGGGCAACAGCTTGTGTTCAAAGTGCGGGTTGCCCGCAACTTGCATCGCCTGTCGAAGCCGTGCCAGGTTCTCAAGGGGCTTCGAATACGCCTCAAACTCCCCCTGAAGGTAGAGGACCGGCACACGCACGCTTTCCCAGTATTTTCCCGGATCCACCCCGCACTTCCAGAAATCCCACGCGTCGTCACCCCTTGATTCCGGTGGGCCAATATAGGGATCCGGCAACCAGGCCTTCCCCTGGGCTGCCCTCAGGACCGTTTCGTACTCATCCCAGTTATCGCGCTTACAGGCGTAACGGAATTTCACTCTTTGCAGGTGTACGGCGGCATTGACCTCATCCTTGGAAAAACCATCGGCCCGCAGCTTCAGTTCGGTGCGCTGGATCTCCTGCTCGTTCGTGTTGACGACGGCCCCGGACACGTTGATGAAAAATGCAAGCCGGTCAGTTTTCTGGGCCACCAGGGGCTCGAGGATGCCACCCTGGCTGATCCCCCAAAGCCCGATAATGCCGGGATTCACTTCAGGTCGTGTGCGCAGCAGCCCTACGGCGGCCGCCGCGTCTCCAGACAACAGTTCGGGATCGTCGTCACGCTTTCCTCCCGACTTACCCGTGCCCCGCTTGTCGTAGTTGAGCACTGCGAATCCGTTCCTCGCAAACTGGTCTCCGACAAACGCCAACGCCCCGTACTGCCCACCGCGGGTCTGGTAGTTCGAGCCATGGAGAATCACGAGCGCCGGCCCCCGCCGGCCCTCCGCCGGAATCCTCAGCGTGCCGGAAAGCTTGGTGCCTGCATTCTCGAATTCAACTTCTTCCCGCGTGTAAAGGACTTTACGGTCCAGTGTCAGGCTTCGCGTCCTCCCTCTCCGCACCTTCAGTTGCGTAGGCTGACCATCCGAGCGCCGCACGAACTCAAACCAGGTCTGTTCCGGATACCAGATGTCGATACCGGGGCCGGTCCAGAATTGCGTTTCGGATGCCGGCACGAGCCGCCCCGAGCGGCCTGTTCGCCGGTTCAGAAAGCAGAGGTAGTTGTTTTCGCGCTCGATGACGTACGACCCACCCGCCGCCTCGTAGTTTCCCGCCAGTGTGTCCAGGTACTCCTTCGGCAGGATTGCGGTCGGCTCCAGGACGATCTTTCCTTGAACTCGGGCCGCCTTGACCGTCCCCTGCAGCGAATTTGCAACCCACCGCGTCTCCACGTGGATCACAGAGGAAGCATCGCCTAGATTGAAGGCGATCTGGTTCCGGTCGATCTGCAAATTCCGCAGATCGAGGTCATTCTCCCAGTCCAGGACGGGGCGATTGTAAGTGCCCACCCACTTCTCGTTTTCTTTTTTGAGGCGGACCACCAGGAATACTCGCTGGTGGTCCAGGGTGTACTCACCGACCCACCGGCCGGTTGCGTCTTCACGGGTTGGCTTGTTTAGTTGTGCTGCGGAATTGAGGGAAACCAACGTTCCCGCTGCGAAGACTATGGCAAGGACCCCGCCTCGCATGCGACTCCCGCTCTCCGACATAGTGTGTCTTAGACGGGAAGCCGGCGTTTTCGTCATCCAGAGCAAATCAGGACTCGATACGGTCGGCTGTTTCACCTCAAGGCGACGTTTATGGTTGCCCCGTCACCCTCCCGAGGCCCTGTTTTCTCAACCTTATCCTCCTCTCCTACTGGAGTTCTCCACACGCAGTTTTTATATGAATTCCCGCCAAAATTACCGCCAGGACCGATTTGGCCTTCTCCCCCCGGCCTCCACCCTGTAAAATATCCATGAAAATAAAGCACTTCTCGTCCAGGAGCGCTACCCGTGGATTTGGCACCCAACCTGTTCTAATGAGGGGGTGGTCGCGGGGTAAGCGGCCAGGTTTTCAGGCATCCGTTGCGTCCGGAGTGCCTTCAGAGTTTCGGCAAGTTTCTGGTAGGTAAGACGCCATTAAAACGCGCGAAAAGCGCGGGGAGTGGAGTCCCCACCCCATACTTTTTTGGAGGAAGTTCAAATGAAGAATCGCAACATCGTCACCCTGCTGCTAGCTGGAATTCTGGCCGTGCCGGCATTCGCGCAGCAGAGTTCCACCACCCCGACCCAGCCCGCCACCACAACCGATCAGGCGAGCGCTCCCAAGGCGGACACCGCCACCGGCAAGACCCCGCTGCAGCCGCAGACCAACGAGGGCTTCTGGGGAAAAATCAATCCCTTTGCCCGCAAGAAATATGTTCAGCGGCAGACCCAGCCGATCGCCGATCGCATCAACGAACTCGATGAACTGACTGCCACCAACGGCAAGCAGATCAAGGACGTTGACGCCCGCGCCCAGCAGGGCATCCAGCTTGCTTCGGCGAAAGCCAATGAAGCTGATCAGCATGCCATTGAAGCCGGTAACAAGGCTCAGGCAGCTCAGCAGACGGCCCAGCAGGCCGGCACCCGCCTTACAACCGTCGAGCAGGTTGTCACCAACATTGATCAGTACCAGGCTTCGACCCAGACCGAAATCCGCTTCAAGCCCGGCCAGACCGTGCTGAGCAAGAACGCCAAGGACGCTCTGGACGAAATGGCGACTCCGCTGAAGAGCCAGCACGGCTACATCGTCGAAGTGCAGGGCTTCTCGTCCGGCCACGGCCAGACCGCGATTGCCAACTCACAGAAGATGGCCGAGTCGGTGGTTCGTTACCTGGTACTGAACCATGAGATTCCGGTCTACCGCATTTATCTGGTCGGCATGGGCAATACGCCCACGCCCGCTTCCACCGGCGACAGCAAGCCCAAGCGCATCACCGGCGGCCGCGTCGAAATCAGCCTGATGAAGAACAACCTGGAGCAGTTGGCCGGGAACACCGCTGCACCAGCACCGAGTCAGGATCAGCAACAGCAACCGAAATAGCTGGCAGCACCTCCCCTGAACGAACACGAGAAAGCCTCCCGAAAGGGAGGCTTTTTTTCTGGATAGGTCTCCGCGAGGAAACTTGCTGTTTGTATCAGGGCATTGCTTTAGCGATGCCGCCACTTACGATTTACGCAGCACAAAATTCTTCCCGATGCTGCCTACCGAGGGAGTTCCCGCCTGCCTCATGATCGCCTCCAACTCCCGCCGCAGGATGGTCAGCACGGTTTCGACTCCCGGCTGTCCAAAGGCCGCCAGCCCCCAGCCGTAAGGCCGGCCAATCCCTACCGCGGTCGCGCCCAACGCCAGTGCCTTGAAGATGTCCGTTCCGCGGCGCACTCCGCCATCCAGCAGGACTGGAATTCTCCCTTTCACAGCTTCGACAATTTCCGGCAGGCATTCGACAGTGGGACGCAGACTCTCCTCTGCCCGCCCTCCGTGGTTTGAAACGATGATGCCATCCACGCCGTGCTCCACTGCGATCTGTGCGTCCTCTCGCGTCACGATACCCTTCACCAGCAACTTCATCCTGGTCGCATCCTTCAGACGCTTCACGAAATCCCAAGTCATGCTGGACGAATGCAGGCCCGTCACCTTCGACAGATCAAGTCCGTCGAACATGGGCTTCCTGCGGACATATCCCGCGAACCCACTCTCATGGCAGTTCGTGCAGTCGCGGTCATCCACGCGGCGGGCGCGCGCGATTGTCTCCCGGTTGCTGTTCTCGTGGAGGTCGACCGTAAACACCAGGGCCGGACTCCCCGCTGTTTCGGCCCGTTTGATAATCGCCCGCGTCACGTTGAAGTCGTTCGTCGGGTAGAGCTGCTGCCACACTGGTTCTCCGCGCGCCGCAGTCACTTCTTCGACGGATGAGCTGGCGACCGTGGACAGTATCAGCAGGGAGTGTCTGCTCCGTGCCGCCTTGGCCACCGCTACCTCGCCCTCCGGATGAAACGCCTTCATGGCGCTGACCGGACACAGAAAGATCGGCGTCTCCCAAGTCGTTCCGAACATCCGGACCGAAGTATCCAGCTTCTCCACATCCACCAGTCGCCGCGAACGGATTTCAAAATGCGCATAGCCATCATGATTGGCTTTCACAGTGGCGTCGTCGTCCACGCCCGTGGCCAGGTATCCAAAATGCGCCGGCGGAAGCACCTTGCGCGCCACCGGCTCGAACTCCATCACGTCGAGAGCCTGGTCGGCACTGGTAATCAGCCCGCCGCCTGCCGCGCCGTCCTCAAGCAACGAAACCCCGCGCTCGTGGCTCGTCGCCGCCGAACTCTTCCCTCCCAAACTTCCCATCAGCGCCGGTGTGGCCAGCAATGGACTGGCAGCGAGGTACTGCAGGAACCTTCTCCGGCTCTTCGATGTTGACTGTGAAGTGGGCATGCGACTCCTTCAGGTTTTGGACTTGAACGATACGTGCACAAGGCGTGCATTCTGTTATAGACGCTTCCGGACGTCAAGCCAACCAGCCTCGCGATCCCGGATGCCCGCGTGCTATTCTTCGCGCCATGGAAACGCTCTTCTCCACCCGCACCTCTTCTCCCGTGGGCCCGCTTTTCCTCGCCGCCTCCAGAAAGGGACTGGTGCGCCTCGAATTTGAAGGCCGCGTCCTGCCAATGAATACCAAGACGACGAATCTGCAGGAGTCTGCACAGGACTTTGCCCCGTACCTGCGCGAGCTCGACGAGTATTTCTCCGGTCGCCGCAAAGCATTCTTGTTTCCCCTGGATCTCCGCGGTACTGACTTCCAGCTCCAGTGCTGGCGCGCATTGCTCGACATCCCCTACGGCGAGACTCGTACCTACCGCGACATCGCCCAGGCGATCGGCCACCCGCATGCCTTCCGCGCGGTTGGAATGTCGAACAACCGGAACCCGATTGCTATTGTCGTTCCCTGCCATCGCGTGATCGCCTCCGACGGTTCGCTCTGCGGCTACGGCGGCGGGCTCGATATCAAGCGCCGGCTGCTCCATCTGGAGCAGGCCCTTCCCAAAACAAGTGCCGGCCTATTCTCTTGTATTCCGGAGGTAATGGGGGCATAATCCGCGCACTCGTGGGGTGTACTCATGCTGTCTCGCATTGAGTATTCCGTGATAGTGCCGGTTCCGGCGGTTGCGGCGTTCCGAGCTTTCTGTGACCTGGAGCGCCTGCTTCACCGAGGAATCTACCAGGAAGTTTCCTGGATCGAAGGCCAGCCCTGGCAGGTCGGCAGCCGCATTCGGTACGTGGTTTCCATCCCCATACACGCCACGATTCTGGCGGTCGTAACCTCGTACGACCCTCCCCGTTCGGTGGGAATCCTCAATCACGCTCTCGGCATTACCACGGAACAGAACGCCAGTTTCGTGTCCGACGCCAAGGGCGGCACGCGCGTCCGCATGACCATGGAGTTCGTCGGCAAATCGCCGGATATGTCCGAGACCGCTATCCAGGAGGCCATCACTTTTTATACGCGGGATGCGCTCGACAGCATGGCTGCCCTCTGCAAACCGCGCAGCCCCTCTTTGTCCAGCGGATAGATCGGGCCTTCCTGTACACTGTTTTGCCATGCTACGCAGAACTTCTGTAAACCTGACCTTCTTTCTGATTCTGCTCGCCGCCCTACCAGCCTTCGGTCGCGTGCAGACCGGGTTCCTCGACCGCACCGTCACTGTTTCCGGCGTCACTTATCATTACCAGGTCTACGTTCCGGCTGACTTTCATTCCAAGAAAAAATGGCCCGTCATCCTGTTTCTCCACGGAGCGGGGGAACGCGGCGCCGATGGCCTGCTTCCGACCGATGTCGGTATTGCCCATGCCATCCGCCTGGACTCGTCGCGGTTCCCATTCGTGGTGGTCATGCCGCAGTGTCTAAAAGACAAAATTTGGGGTGAGCCCGACATGCAGGCACAGGCCCTGGCTGCGCTCGATGCGTCGATCAAGGATTTCCACGGCGATCGCAAGCGCGTTTACCTTACCGGCCTTTCCATGGGCGGATTCGGCACCTGGGAATTGGCCGTACGCAATCCGGATCGCTTCGCCGCCCTTGTGCCTATCTGCTCCGGGGTGCGGCCGCAGAAAGACTGGCCGCAGTTGCGGGTGACGGCGAGCGACGATCCGAAAATCACCGACCCGCATGCGGAAGTTGCCCGCCGCATCGGCAGCACGCCGGTCTGGATGTTCCACGGCGATGCCGACCAGGCTGTGCCCGTCGAAGAGTCTCGCCACATGGCTGAGGCCCTCAAGGCCGCGGGCGGCAATTTCAAGTACACGGAGTATCCCGGCGTGAACCACAATTCCTGGGACAAAGCCTACGCCGAGCCAGAACTTGTTCCGTGGTTGCTCTCGCAGTCTCTGCGCCACTAGCGGCGCGGCGCGGAAGGCTTGCTTTGTCTCAGGGCATCGCTTCAGCGATGCCGTAACCTGCTTCATGTCAATCAGCCCCCTTCCGGGGCCGGTCGATGGACCACTGAACGCGAACTGATCGTGGCCGACCAACACCCATCCCCGAAATCCACCCTCCGCAAAGCCAGCCTCTTCTATTTCGTCTTCGTCATGTTCTCCTACACCACCGGAGGACCGTTCGGACTGGAAGCCCAGGTCTCCACCAGCGGTCCCGGGATGACCCTGCTCTTCCACCTCCTCATCCCTTTCTGCTGGTGCGTTCCCGTATCGCTGGTCGCGGCGGAGCTCACCACCGCCATGCCCGTCGAAGGCGGTTTCTACCGCTGGACGCGCGCCGCTTTCGGAGACTTCTGGGGCTTCCTCGCCGGATGGTGGAACTGGTCAGCTTCCTTTTTGCTCGGCGGCTCTTACGCCGTGCTCTTCACCGACTACCTGGCCAACTACTATTTCCCGCAGGTCACCGGCTGGAAACACTGGCTGGTTTCATTCGCGCTCATCGCCTTCATCACCTGGCTCAACATCCGCGGAATCCAGATGGTGGGCAAAGCCGCAACCGCCTTCGAGATCTTCATCTTCATTCCCGTGATCGCGATGATCGTGCTCGGGCTGGCGAAATGGCATCACAACCCGTTCGTCCCGCTCACGCCGCCGGGCCAACCCTTCACAAAAAGCTTCGGCGTAGGCCTCGCCCTCGGACTCTGGCTCTACTCCGGGTACGAACAGCTCTCGACCGTTGCCGAGGAAGTGGACAATCCGCAGCGCAGCTACCCGCGAGCGCTTGCCATCGTAGTTCCGCTCTCGATCGCGGCGTATTTTCTTCCGACGTTTGCGGCACTCGCCTCCGTCGATAACTGGCAGCAGTGGAAAGATGGATACTTCTCCACTGCGGCGCTCCTCATCGGCGGCCCATGGCTTGGCAATCTGATGACGGTCGCCGCCATGGTCGGCAATGTGGCGCTGCTGAACAGCACCGTACTCACCACCACCCGCATGCCTTTCGCGCTCGCCGAAGACGGTTACCTGCCACCGTTCCTCACCCGC
>Ga0302208_10000425_pt1 | contig 20443 bp, 11 predicted proteins | sample II_Fen_E2_3_FD_194577 | JGI IMG/M metagenome (GOLD analysis project Ga0302208, IMG submission 194577) | Peat permafrost microbial communities from Stordalen Mire near Abisko, Sweden - II_Fen_E2_3 | ecosystem: Environmental > Terrestrial > Soil > Wetlands > Permafrost | place: Sweden: Abisko...
CTTCGGCGACTACACTTGAATAATCGCCTTTATTCAAATAAACCCTTGTTTTAAGTGCAATAGCCGCGTTCTTGTGGGCACGGGTGGTGTTTAACAACGAGGTTGAATAGCTTTTTGGCAAACCTGCTTCAGCATCATTCAAGTCGGAAATAATTTGATCATACACTTTTGCAACAGAACTTCTGGCCAAATCATTGTTCGCCAATGATGTTTCAGCCTGCAATCTCAATGGCAGACCTGCTGAAGCTCCTCCATCCTGGTTGTAAGGACGGGCAAAAACAGTCACCAGACTAAAATAAGAAAGTGCTCGAAGAAATTTTGCTTCTGCCACATATTGTGTTTTGACCGAGTCCGGGATCACCCCGTTTACATTCGCTAAACCATCTATAAGAATATTGGCATTGTTGATGGTAGTATATGCAGCCGACCAGAGATTTACTACATCCGAGGAACCGGAGGCATAGGAGTTATTCCAACTGTTGTAAGCAGTATAAGAGTTAGCGGTTACATTAATAAATTCTTCGCCGCGCACATCCTGGAACAACAGGTAGCGACCTCCGTACAAATCGGCCTTTTTCAACGATTTGTAGATTCCATTCACCTGCCCCAGTATTCTTGCCGGAGTATCAAATGCATTCTCGGCACTTATGGAAGTTTGGGGAACGGTGTCTAATAAATTGTCGCAAGAACCTAAGCCTACCACTAATAATCCGGCGATCAACAGTTGACTGATTCGAAAGTTTTTATAATATTTATTTATTGATTTCATATTTATTCGGTTTTAATATATCAGAATCCTACATTGAGTCCAAAAGTAAAAGTACGGCCTTGTCCAACAGAATTTTTCTCAATTCCGGGGGTTGTATTTGAGTTTCCATTCACCGATGACTCAGGATCGGTACCCGAATAGTTCGTAAGCAAGAAAGCATTGTTTACCTGAGCCGAAAGTCGAATCGAACTGATACCTTGTCGTTTTAACAAACTGCCTGGAAGGGTATATCCAAGAGCAATCGTTTGCAAACGAAGGAAGTCTGCATTTTCAGCATTTTCCGAAATAGGGAAAGAAGATCCATTTGAAATTTGGTCATTGTAAACTAAACGTGGAATGGTTGTTACCTGTCCGACAGTTGTCCAACGATTCAGAATTTCAGTAGAGTTATTATAGAAACGCTGATCTAATAATGTACCTCGGGTACCGTTCATAACCAGGTTTCCGCCCGAATAGGTAAAGTTCAGACTCAAATCAAAGTTTTTGTATCTGAAATTGTTTCCAAATCCGCCATACCATGTAGGAGTCGCATTGCCGATAATCTGATAATCTGATGTTGAAATAGCCGGCGCTTTTGTACCATCCAGATACGTCCAGTTGCTTTCACCGGCGGCTACGGCTGCGCTATATTGTACCTTTTCACCTTTAGCATTTATGAAGATGCGTCGTCCGTTTTCAGGATTTACTCCTGCCGTTTTTGCACCATATAAACTACCGACAGGATATCCGACACGCGTGATATTGTCTGTTTCAGCTGAAGTATGTGTGTAGGAAATAATGTCAGCATTACCTCCGGCCAAGGCTGTAACTTCATTTTTCACATGCGTATAATTGAATGAAGCAGTCCAGGTAAAGTTTTTCTTACTAATCAGTTTTGCATTCAGTCCAATTTCTATACCCCGGTTATACATCGACCCTACATTGGCAAGAATCGTATTTCCCGGTATTCCTTTTGAAGGCGATTGTGGCGATTCAAGAATCAAGCCATTGATGTTATTGTTAAAATAGGTAACTTCAGCCTGAACTCTTTTCTTCCAGAACTCAAAATCAACCCCAAAGTTAGTTTGCTCGCTCGTCTCCCATGCTAAATCGGTATTCCCGGCTTGACCAATTGACCAACTGGCTACATTTCCATACAGCGAAGAATTGTATAAATTCAAGGAACCATAATCGCTCGGTAAATTGCCATTCCCTACTTTGCCCCAACTTGATCTAAGCTTAACTGTACTAATGAGCCGGCTGATTGGAGAGGATTTATAGAAATCTTCCTCCGATAAATTCCAACCTCCCGATACACCACCGAAGTTCCCGAACTTCTTGCCGGCAGCCAAAGCCGAATTACCATCACGACGAACATTTATCGTCAACAAATAACGGCTATTAAAATCGTAATTTAAGCGACTGAAATAAGAGACATATACTTTTTCACTCAAATAGTTATTCGACGATGAAACTAATCCCCAGCCACCTTGATAATTCTCAAAGAAAACATCGGTTGCATTGGTTGCCGTAGCTCCCCAGATCGAATTATAGAATTTCTGTACTTCATAACCTGCCAGGGCCGACAAATGGTGTGACCCAAAATCTCTTTTGTAATTTAAAATACTCGACCAATCCCAATTATCGCGCAATGCCGACACATTAGTTGCACTTCCTGCCGAAGAATAGGCTGATGAACCCAAAGCCGAACTCAGGAAAGAGATATTTTCGGTTTTCAAACGGTCAATCGAATAGGTGGTTGATAATTCCAAATCTTTATGCAGTTTAATAGTTGCACCCAGACTTCCTATAATTCGGTCATTTTCTGAAGTATATCGACTGTAATCGAAAAGTGCCAGTGGATTGTAAAAACTGCTGACGACTTTATTATTGCCATTCCCCATTTTACCGGCAGCAGTAACATTGTAACTGCCATCAGCATTGTAAGCAGCCACATTTGGAGGTAATATCAAAGCCAGACGCGCTGCACCAATGAGCAAGAAGGTACTGTTTTTCAACGATCCTGAGTTTTGAGCTTCGTTGAAAGAATTCGTATAAGACAGATTGCCTTTTAATTTAAGCCAACTGTTCACCTCATGTTCGAGATTAAATCGAACACCTTTTCGTTTAAAATCATTCCCAACCAAAAACCCTTTCTGATCGGAGTAATTTGCAGACAAATAATAACTTGTTGTTTTGTTTCCTCCCGAAACACTTAATCCATGATTCTGTGATACTCCGGTGCGATAGACATAATCGTACCAGTTGGTATTTAAATCCGACCCATCAGCATTGCTTGATGGAAAGAATAACTGAGATGCTACACTGGTATTATTGGCATTACCTGTCAGATTCTTTGAATTCAATACCGATTCGTTCTTTATATCCATATAGTGTTGGGAATTCAGCAACTTGGGCAAGCGTACAGCATTTGTAAACCCAATAGAAAAATCGTAATTTACTTTTGTTTTACCGGCTTTACCCTTTTTGGTAGTGATCAGTAAAACTCCGGCTGCTGCGCGCGAACCATAAATTGAAGTTGATGCAGCGTCTTTCAGCACATCAATCGATTCTATATCGGCAGGGTTAATATCAGCCAACGGATTATTGGCAACACTCGTACTCGATGAAACATCTCCGGTATTAATCGGGATACCATCCACAACAACCAATGGATATGAACTCAAAGAAATGGAATTGACTCCCCGGATACGTATGACCGGAGCATTGTTTAGAACTCCGTTTGGTATCGAGATATTGACTCCCGATGCTTTTCCGGAGAGAGCCTGATCGAAGCTTTGTATTGGAGCATTTTTAAACTCTTCGCTTGAAATGCGGGATGCCGAGCCTGTGAAATCCTGCTTCTTTTGGGTAGTATACCCCACCACTACAACTTCGTTGAGTTTGTTATAATCTTCAGCCAGATAAATGATAGTAGGCTCGGCTTCGTACACATCAATTTCCTGGTATTTATACCCAATGGCCGAAACCAACAGGGTGACAGGCAGCTTCCTGACTTTTAAACTGAAATTACCTTTTACATCAGTGACCGTACCACCCTGCTGACCTTTCAGCTTGAGGGTTGCCCCGATAATAGGGACCCTGGAACCCTCGTCAAGGATGGCTCCTTTTACCTCAATCTGCTGTGCAGATACGCAGAGTGTTGAGAAAACTGCAAAAAGGAATAGAATTCCAAATCTGCGTACAAGAAAGGCAGTTGACATTTTGCCGTTTCCAAAAATAAATGGTAATTTTGCCATACAATTTTTTGAATTGTAGCGAGCGTTCCCTCAATCAGTTTACCGGCAGAGAATGGGAACGTTCGCTTTTGTTTATTAATTAGTTGAGTTGTTTTATTTTTGCGATAAGAACTTTTCTGCCAAATGGTTTCTTTGTTCTGCCAATTCCGGTTTCTCTAAGTTGAGAAATCCCTTCCCGTGATTATATTTCTGACCATCAGCCAAAACCCATTTCAGAAAGTCGGAAACTTCTTTCCGTACATTTTGAGTGGAATAAACAAATCCGATCTTTTCAACCGGAATCGTTTCAACCCGCGTTGTTTCTAACACCGAAATCACTTCATCCAGGTTTCCGGTAGTGATACCCTTTGTTTCTTTCTTCAAATCGAGTGGCAATAAAGCGATCCCTTCCTTCAAATTACGGGAATTGACATCAAACAAATAACCTAAATTATTGAATGTAATCCCAATAGTATCTTTCCGGATGGCCGAGTTCAAATAAATATCATCACCCAGTACTTTCTTCCCTCTGATTTCGGAGGAAACATGCCCGTAGTAGTTGGCTAATGCTGTTGAAGCGCAAGCCTTATTATCGCGGGCATAGATGGTTGCACGATATTTCGGTTTTTCAACTGCCGTTTCTTCCTCGTAATTCGCTACTTCAAAAAAGAGTTTGTCGATATCCTTTTTGTTGAATCCTTTTCTTCGGATAGAGGTCAATATCGGATTATGGGTATTGGTCACCGGCAGCAACCCGTATCGTCCTGCATAAAGGATATCCCGATCTGCCCCGAGTTCTTCTGTTGAAGGCTGATGAGCTATTATGGTCAAATCAGTCGATCCCGGATTTTCTGATTTTGCTACCAGTTGGATGGTTGCTGCCGGATTCACCTTCGCATATTCTGCAATCCATTGTTCAATTAATGGATAAGTAAACCGGGTACCGCTTATGACGATTGTTTCAGTGACAGCATTCTGTGCTGAAATACCTGTTGTAGAAATAAAGAAGGCTACAAGCAATAGATAGAATTGAGTTGTTTTCATATTCTTATTTGTATTAAAATGAATATAATGATAACACTGCCGGATATGGATAGCCCGACAATAGAATGAATTTAAAGTAAAAAATTAAGAATTTGTTTCTGGTTAAAAGAAGCGATATGCAATCTTCAACGGCCAATGAGTTGGATAAGAAATCAGTACGACATAGTGCAGCAGCACATTCGCATGACAGGGAAAGAGGGGGTAACGTTTTTAGAAGAATAAGTAATTTTTGCAGATGATGCCTGTTGATTTTTGCGGATTGAAAAAATCAAAGGCTGCTCCTGTTTTAGAAACAGAAATCTTTGCGCAATGTCATTAATAGCGAGTTTCATACTTTATCTGTTTTATTAAGGAATACGTTTCAATTACGATACCTGTCCGATCTGAGAAACAAAAGTTCCTTTCGACAATGCAAAAGTAGTTAATGAGCATTGATCCCAAAATACCCGTAATAAGGCATTTTATATACCCTGTTTAGGGTATATAAAATGGGGCTCACCCGTTGTGATCAGGCAAATGCATGTTAGGAGGAATCTGAACTGTGAATATTCAGTTAATGTTTATGTGCGGGAACTGTTATTTTGGTTAGGAAAGACTGCAAAAAGAATGGCACATTCCGTAAAACCGGGATGTGCCATCTTTGTTCTTTCTATTTCACTTTGTCTTGGATCTTTTCCAAAAATCAGCCCAACAAACGAAGTATCTTCAATCCTTCCTCCCATTTTCCATACCCCGACAAATCGTTGATATGACCGGCATCGCCAATATTTACAAACTGACTCCCCCATTGTTGGGCATAGTGGGCGGCCTGTTGATCTTTATCCCATTGGTCGTTGGTACTGGCCACAACAATGGTAGGGAAAATGAATTTAGCGGTGGGAAGCACGCTGAACAATTCTATCTGGAATTGGTCATGGATGGCTTTTATATCGGGCGGTGCAACGAGCAGAGCTCCTTTGATCTGTTTGCCCGATTGGGCTGCCCATTGTGCTATCGTCGGGCAACCCAGGCTGTGTCCCACCAATACTACCTTCCTGGGATCGTACGTAGAAATGGCATTATCAATAGTCTCCACCCACTCATTGATATCGGGTGCATTCCAGTCCTTCTGGACAATCCGGTGGAAATTAGCTCCTGTGGTTTCAAAGTAAGTCTGCCAATGATCGGGTCCCGAACCCCCTAAACCGGGTATAATAAAATAGGTTGTCATAACTGTCAGTTTAAGATAGCAAAGATAATGCCTTTGAAAGAGTCACAAAATACCTTTAATACGGCATTTTCATACCTGAAACAAGGTATATCCGATTACATTTTCTGCCCAATTCCTATCTTCATCACAAAACACATCTGACTCAACCGACATATTTTATTCGTCGGTGAATGCTTCGTCCGGCATTCATTCAATCTAAAAAGAGACCTTTAAGAGACTATAAAGGGGGCAAAGTGAGGGCAAGGAGGGGTTTACCTCACTTTACCCTCTCTTTACCCTCACTTTACCCTCACTTTGCCCTCTCTTTGCCCTCTCTTTGGTGTGACCAAGTACATACCGGAATCCGGTTGGTTTTAGATAAAATTCAAGTCAACGGGAGTCATGCATTGCAGGTTTACACAGATACGAAATTCGGGGAACAGGGCAGAGTATCTACGAGATAAAAACCGAAGGTCGGATTTGAATTAGCGGAGTTAACCATTTCAGGGAAAGGCATGCAGAGGGCTGAGAGAAATATCCGCCCGGAAAGCTTTTTTCAACACGAAACAGGTACGGGGTGGGCAGAATCGGGTAAGATGTATCTCAAGGTATGTAAGGACTTTCACTGAATCGACTTTTGTCCTCAGCCGATTTAATAAAAAAAGGAATAAGCACCGGCTTATTCCTTTTTTATTAAATCGGCTATTGAAATATAGCTTTTAGTTCTTTGCTGGCAATACTTTAGCTCCTTTTGCAAGAAGAAAATCCACATTTTTGGTTACGGCAGTAACAGTCATGGTAGCTCCGGTGAAACCATCCGGTTTAACCGACTTAGCTTGCTTGAGAGTTTTACCTACCCATAAATCAAAGAAACCTTTTTTCTCCAGCTTACGTGTGTAGCCCAAGGTTTCCCAATTGGAGAGCAAAGCCACTTTTTTGATTACCCATTTTTTATCGGTAAGAATCATAACCGGCGTATGGTCATTATATCCTTTTACATTCTGGCAAAAAGGAACACTCGACATCGCATAACCCAGCGGGTGATTCTCATTATCCAAAATACGATACCAATAGTCATTTACTTTTTCCACCTTAACGGCTTCAGGATAGATACTCTTTACAACATCCTGATTGGAAACTTCGTGGAAAACGGGTTTTTTATCTTTAGGATCCCGTGACCGTTCTTGTCCATAAAGGGCACTGGTAATCAATACCAGTGCAATTAGAGTTTTTTTAAACATCAGTTTTCAATTTAATTCTTATTCTTAATTCTATTTAATTTCGGGAAGCAATACAAAACGACTGTAATTGTTACCAAAAATCTTTTTTGCAAGTTGTTGCAAATCTTTGGAAGACAATTGTTCGATTTGTTTGAATCCATCTTGTCCATCAGTTATTTTCTTACCATTCACCACATCGCTGGTCAGTTCATTAGCCCAGTACACATTGGTTTTCAAATTCATTTCAAGTTCATTCTTCTGAGCCAGCCTAACTTTGATCAGGTCTTTGGCATCTACCCCATTCTTTTTAACCTTATCAATCTCATCCAAAGCAGCTGCAATGAGTGATTCTACGTTTTGAGGTGCACACTGGAAGGAAACGTGTTCCACATAATTATTATACGGGAATTTATTTACCCTGCCCGAAGAACGAACTCCATAGACACCGCTTTTCTTTTCACGTAGATTCTCCATAAATTTGATGGTCAGCACATCGTTCAACGATCCGAGCAGGTATTCTTCTTTATCCGACAATTTCACATCATTTGTAAAGGTAAGGTTTACACTGCTTTTCTGATCGGATCCTTTATTGACCACCTTTTCAACCTTGCCTTTTGGAGGACGAATGCCCAGGTCCTTACATTTTTCACGACCTTTGGTAGCAGGCAGGCTGGCGATATAGGTTTCGATCAAGGGTTTGATTTGATCGGGGGTAAATGAGCCTACAAATACAAAATTGAAATCACCGGCATTTGCAAAACGTTGGTTGTAAATAGCAAGCGAGCGATTCATATCCACTTTATCCAAATCGGCCGGAGTAGGGAAACCGCCACCTCGGGGATTATTGCCGGACATGGTACGCGAAACCTGATCCTCGAAATACTTCTGAGGGTTAAGCTGCAGGGTTGACAGGCTTGATTTCGTTTTAGTAATAAATGTTTTAAATGCAGTACTGTCAATCTGAGCTTGTGTAAAATAGAGGTTGGTCAGTTGCAGGAAAGTCTCCAGATCTTTCGGGCTGGTTTTACCACTCAAGCCTTCACTGGTGGCATTGATGAATGGAGAAACAGACACTTCCTTTCCAACAAATGCTTTCATTTTATCTGTTTTTGATAAATTGGCGATACCACTTTCATTGACTAACGTGGAGGCATAAATGGCAGAATAGAAATCGGAATCACTGCATAGGCTGTGTCCACCCTTGCTATAAGCGATGCCATAAATTTCATCATTTTTAAAATCAGTTGGCTTTAAAAAGACTTTTGCACCATTCGACAAGGTGAGTGTGGTCATATTTAGCGATTCATTCTTTTCTTCCTTGACAATGGTACCTGCAGTAGGTTTCTTTCCGGGCCAAACAAAGGCAACTTTTTTATCAGCAAGAGCGGAGAGTTCGGTCTGAGGAACCTGGTTCACGATAGCAAGCAGACTTTCTTCCGTTGGCATTTTCACACCTTCTTTAGCAGGACCTGTCACAACAATCACCCGGTTGGAATCGGATAAAAATGCATTATCAAAATCGTTCACTTCTTTCAGGGTGATAGTAGGCAATTGATTTTTCTCAAATTCACATTCGAAAGGAACACCCGGAATAGGTTCTTTCGCTAAGAAGTTACGAACCAGCTCAGCGGCATACCCTTCCGATTCCGATTTGTCTTTTTCATTAAAAGTGCGTTCGTACTTCGTAGATACGTTTTTCTTTGCACGGTCAAGTTCGTTCTCTGTGAAACCAAATCGTTTTACTCGTTCCACTTCTTCCAGGATGGCTTTAAGTCCACGTTCCACTCCATCCGGTTTTACTCTTGCCGAAACATTAAACGCATCTTTATTTCGTGCTATGGCCTGATAATGGGAACTAGCCGAAACGTAAGGAGGATTTGAAGAACGTCCCAATTCGCCCAGACGTTCGTTTAAAATCAAATGATACAATTGTTCGATAATAAACTCACGGTAATCGCCGAGAGTAGTTTCATCTTTGTGCCCGGTTTTGGAATAAACCATTACCTGGGTTTGTGTTGCTTCCTTATCAGTACTGATAGAGAATAATGTTGAAGAATGATTGGGCACATCATAGACAGGACGGGACCTTTCGGTAGTCCTTGTGGGAATCGTATTGAAATGCTCTTTTATTTTCTGTTCATATTTGTCCACATCAATATCACCTACCACAATTACTGCCATTAAATCCGGACGATACCAGTCTTTATAAAAACGGCGGATAGTTTCAGGTTTGAAGACATCGATAACTTCTTTTTTTCCAATAGGTAAGCGTTGTGCATAACGGGACTGGTGAAATACAACCGGGAAATAAGCATCCTGTAACCGTTGGTTGGCACCCCTGCCAATACGCCATTCCTCAGTAATCACTCCGCGTTCGCTTTCAATTTCTTTCGGATCGAAAGTAATGTTGTGTGCCCAGTCTTCCAGGACCAGGAGAGCTTTATCCACTACTTCTTCCTTTTCGGTTGGCACCAATAAACGATACACGGTTTCATTGAAACTGGTATACGCGTTCAGGTCCTTGCCAAATTTAATACCAACGGATTGCAGATAACTGATTAATTCATTTTTATTGAAATGTTTTGTACCATTAAAAGCCATATGTTCGGTAAAATGCGCCAGTCCTTGCTGATCATCATCTTCAAGTATAGAACCCGCATTAATGGCTAAGCGTAACTCCACCCTATCTTTTGGAACAATGTTTTTGCGAATATAGTAGGTCAACCCATTGGGTAATTTTCCGACTCTAATGTTTTTATCTACGGAAAGTTGATCGCTGAGGTTATATTTTTGAGCAGCGCCCGAAAGAAAAATCCCAAAGCAAAAAATTAAAATTATTTTGATTAATCTCATTCTGTTTTATTTAATATTGAGTTGATGATTCAGTGATTCTGAGTCGATTCAGCATCACCGTGTTTTGGGGAATAAGCATACAAAATCCTTAAAGGACGAAAAAAAAACAGTCAAAAAATGATCTTTCTTTCGCCCTTCCTGATTTTATCTAAACAAATAAAGCGGAATATTATTTAACAATATGATATTCGTTACAATTACTTGCGTTATAGAATGAAAGATAATTATTCTTTCCGTCCTTAATTTGAGCATTTAATTTATCTTTCAGCGTTTGGATACGTTGCAGTGGGGTTACAGCTACATTTTCGCCATTCGCTTTTGCTTCCGAGGTACAATGATCAGCCACTTCCTTGACTTTGGCTTTCTTATCTTTTGCTACTTTTTCAGCAGCAAGAACAGCAGCTTCCTGTTTGTTCAGGTCTTCCAGGGTCAATTTCTGTTCAACCACAACACCAATGGCAAGCACAGTGCTGTCCAATGCATTTTCATTAAAAACGTCAATCTTGGTTCCTGCATTAAAACGGAATGTTTTAGAACCATCGGCAGTAGCCAAAAACAATTTACGACCGGTCTTGTCACAAATATGTTGTACCAGACCTTTCACCTGTACGGTTTGTCCAACTAAGGAAGGAGCGTTTTCAATAATTTCTTCAACAGAATATACTTTTGAATTATCAACCGGAGTTGCTGCATTACTTTGAGATAAGAAATTGGTTGCTGCGATAATAATGAGCAACGCTGTTAATTGTTTTTTCATCTTGTTTAATTTTTAAATGTTGTTATTGTTGTTCAAAATCTTATTATTTAATTGTCAATTCTTTTAAAATGTATTGTGATCCGGCAAATTTATCAATCACAAACAGAACATACCGAATGTCGACATTGATGGACCGGTTCTTTTCAGGCTCATATATAATGCTCCCTGCCAGTGATTCCCAATTTCCATCGAAAGCCAGACCTGTCAGTTCCCCTTTTCCGTTCAATACGGGACTTCCTGAATTTCCACCGGTAATATCAGTATTGGTAAGGAAACATGTGAATAGCTGACCCTTTTCGCCATAACGTCCATAATCTTTTTTGGCATACAATTCTTTGAGTCGGGGGGATACCAGGAATTCGTAGTTGGTAGAATCCTCTTTTTCGATAACCCCTTTCAATGTAGTTTGGCTTTTGTAAGTCAACCCATCTCGGGGAGAAGCACCACCAACTTTGCCATAAGTAAGTCGCATTGTAAAATTTGCTTCAGGATATCTCAAGATACCGGCTTCCTTTTCTCTAACACCTTCTTCATAAAGATGGTTCGTTTTACGGATTTCAGCTCCCTGGTCGACAGTTAGTTTTCGTAATTCAATAAGTTTATCGTAAATCGAGACACCGAAAATATATAATGGATCCTCTTTGATTGACAAGGTAGGTTCATTCAGGAATTTCTCAATGCCTGTAGGAGTCGAATAAATGGAGTTTGCATATAAATCATCAATATACTTGTCTACATCACCCTGATACTTGGTTTCGATAGTAGCATAAAAATCAGGCAAATATTCTTTCTTGACTTCTTTTTTAACCAGTATGATCATGGAACGGGCTATTTTTTTGTCTGTTGCCAAATCATAACTTTTTGCAAAAGAAGTATGCCATTGACGGTAGGTGGCAACAGCTTTATCCAGTTGGTCGTTTTCCCCTTTACTAAGCAACTCAACAATATTCCTGGATCGAATACCAAACAAGCTGGCATCACCAAACAGAGCTCCTGTTATCAGTGCGTGGGCGTATTTAGGATTGTATTGAAGTTCATAATTCTTTTTTAAGACCGAAAGGCAATTACCATATTTTTTAATCCGTACAGGGTCAGCATTTACCCACGCCTGAAACTCAACTTCATTTTTTTGTTTATTGACTAATGCCGGGCTGAGATTAACCAGTTTCAAGGTACCCAGGGCTAATTTGTAACTATTCCCTGCTGAGAAGTTCTTATTCGAGTATTTCAACCGGACACTTTCGTCGGTATCCATTTCTTTTTTCAGGACATCGATAAATTTCCCCTTGGTAATTACTGTTGCACGGTTTTTAAGTTCTTGCTCTTCATTCAAATCATACGAATTGATATATCGTTGAGTTTGCCATGGAAAACCTATTGTCATTTCAAAGTCATTATCATGTATGCCCGCAAGCGAGATTGGTAAAAAAGTCTTGGGTTGAAAGGGTTTGTTATCGGGAGAATAGATTGCAGGCACATTGTTCTTACCGGCATATACCCGGAAGACCGAGAAATCGGCCGATTGGCGTGGCCATTCAAAATTATCCGTTTCACCACCAAAGTTACCGATGCTTTCGGGAGGCACCCCTACCAGGCGAACATCATTGAAAACCTGATAGACCGCCACAAAATACTGGCCCGTACTATAGCCATCCAGGCTGGCAGTATATCCGTTGACTGTATCATTATACTGTCTTTCAATTTCAGCCATAACTTTACGGCTGGATTTTGTTTTAAGCAATTCGACAGCCTGCTGGGTAACCTCTACTGTTTTGATCAGGAATTTAACCGTCAATCCCTTGATCGGGATTTCTGTGTTACGGGAACTTGCCCAAAAGCCATCGCGAATATAATTGTGCGCATCGGTACTTACTTGTTGTACTCGATCTCTGCCACAATGATGGTTGGTAAAAATCAAGCCGTTGGCAGACACCAGCTCGGCGGTACAGCCATTGTCAAAAATCATGGTTGCATCTTTTAAGCTGGGTTGCTTCTCACTGTAAATCTTCTCAGGGCTTAGTTGTAACCCACTCTCTTTCATCTTTTGCACCAGGGCAGAATTCAGATTGGAAATTGTCCACATACCTTCATCAGCTTTAGCAACAGTAAAGCAGAAAATAAGAAAAAATAATGTTGTCTTTTTAATATAGTTCATTATTAGTTAGTTTTATGTTACTTACTTTTATCCTAAAAATTAATATTAATATGAAAATCGGTTGAAAAAGCCTGTTTATCATTTGCTTTCTGCAGACCTGCACCTGCTGATATATTAGCCAACATAGACGTGCTCAGTCGGAAGCCTATTTTCAGGTTCAGTTGATAGAATGCATAATCTGATGTCAAAAAAGCATAGTCGGGTAAAATCAATTGAGTAGTAATTACATTATTTTCAGTTTGCTCAAGTGACGACGATAGGACTTTTTTGTAACCGGCTTTTACACTGCCTGTCAACATGGACTTTCGCAAAGGACAATTAATTCCGATGGTGCCACTTCCTGTGGCATCCTGTATGAATTGATGATAATAAGGGTAATAGTAATATTGCTGTGCATCTTGCCATGCTCCATTCAATTGCTCCCAAACAGAGAAACGGTTGAAATTCTTATTGGCAAGCAGTGCAGAGAATTGCGCGTGCTGGTTTCGTGACTGATACCGGTCACTTTGAGTGGCATAATCCCAAACAATAAAGTTGGTGTTGATGGTTCTGGGCATATATTGGGTTTCATTACCAATAGCCTGATGAAATGAGTAGATTCCCTTCAGGAACAAGGTTTGATGAAACAATTCCCTTTCGTGAGTAACCTGAGCTGTGATTTCGTTATGAGTCAATTGATACGGAGTTCGTTTATCGCTTTCGTCCACTGTAATTTCCGCTCTTTTCAGGGCAATTAAGGCTCCGGTTGATTGCCGGGCATCACCATAATTTGCATGAAGACCTGCTGTATAAAGATTCCCTTTGTAGATGCGGGTGAAAGTTTCATCAAGAACCGAGAATTGCTGATTATAAATTCCAAAGCCCTCTAAAAGGTAAAAATAGACTTTCCTGTCAGCTCTCTCTACCTGAATATCCACATTCTGACGATAGCGGACATATTCTCCAAACAAACCATACTGCCAGTTACCTTGTGAATAGACCACACCCGGATTGATGCGGATCACAGAAACAGTATTACGTGGTCGCGGATCTACCTGGCGGTACGAAACATCCCCCTGATACGAACCACGGATTCCCCATTCTGTATGACGAAAACGAACAGAAGCACCACCACTCAACGAATAGGTTTCCCGTTTATAGGTTCCTCCAATGGAATCCGCAATCAGATAAGGCGACAACAATTCATAATCTTCCACATCCCGCCATCCGACATGATCTTTCTGATCACTAGAGAAAGTGGCCTTCCCAAAAAACCGGTATTTTGTATCTACCTGAAAACTTTCAGAATGGAATTGTAAAGCAGAAGCTCCATCGCCTTCCTGCACCAGATGCATCCCGTTATCGGCATGTGATAGTAAATATGAAGCTCCGACTTCAGTAAAATGTTTCACAGGAACTGCAAAGGTAGCAGCAGGATTATAGTCGAAATAGTTGGAGAAACTTCTCCAGGGTGATTCCCACGCAGCAACTTGCGTATGCAACGAATCTGCATCACCTGCAGCATACAGGCTTATGGAAACAACTGATAATATGGATATAAGAATATATTTCACTCAACTAAATTTTAAATATTAAACTCTTTCACTACTCTACTTCCCAGGGTTTAGGGATTGCGTTCGAAATAAAATCTTTTCCTGAATTGTTGGTATCCTGCAAAATGGCCCTACCGTTTACTCTGCTCAGAACTTTGCGACGAACACTTTTGCCAATATACGAGCCATCGCAAAAAGTATAACTGACATCGATGGACGAAGAAAGCGATTTAGATCCAATAGTTCCGGCTGCTCCCAGTTCCACCCCATCTAAGATCAAAGCATTGGGTACCCTTATACGGGTCACCGAACTTCCGGAAGCTGTTTGTACGCTGACAGTGTTCTGAGACAGAAAATCGGCATACGTCCCCGGAGCCTTAAAGATAGCATACGCATGATAGCCTTTCACATGCAACACCCAAATGGTATTGGAGTAACAGAAATTCCGTATCATATTAGGTACTTCGGGTACATCCACATCTTTGCCTGAATCATACCATTCAAAATTAGCCTTTGACAAATCAACCGGTGAATTCAGGTTGGAAGTCTTATGATTGATGCCCAACGACGCAATGACAATACTACCTCCCGGCTGTACCGGATAAGTTTGACCGGTTCCTGGGATAGTATATAAGGCCCCGACAATTAAATCGTTGGGATAATTCGTATATTCGGATACAGCGACATTGCTCAGATGATTTGATTCCACGACTGAAAGTCCATCAGCATATAGCACCGAATCGGAATTATTATAAATCTCTATGTATTGATCCTGATAATAACTGCCATTAGCAGGTGTCAGGCTGCCAGTGAAGTAGATTTCCTGAATAACAAAACCATTTCCCTTTTGAGCGATTTGCATAGGAACGGTAATACTCATCTGACCTCCCGTAACCAGCGATTTTTCCAGCAATCCGCGGATGTCCACCGTCTGTGTATAGGTCTGTTGAGCACCACCATTGGCCACAGTGGTGGTAAGCGTTTTCTGTCCGGATACTTCCACATTATAAACCCCTTCCTCAGCCGTGATAAGCAACACACCCGTTGAATCGGAGGTAAGAGTTTGCCAATGCCCGGTAGCAATATTCGTTAATTTAACCACATAGCCCGCTTTTCCGGCCTGGAGTGCATCATCGGGTAACGAAATAACTACTTCAACCTTGGTAAAAGGGACTTCCTTCAACTGGCAACCTGCCAGTAACAAGACCAGGAACAGCAAGCATATATATGTAGTACAAGGACTGGCTTGCCTGAATGCAGATTTGTACTTTGTTATTATTTTCAACATAATTTTATAATTTTACCTGGATCTCCGCACCCATGAACGGTGTTACCCATTTTTGAGTAGATATTCCAAAACGTGTAGTGTATCGGGGATTGAAGTCCAATAGTCGATTCACGAAAAACGAAAGTTTCAGGTTGTTGCCTATCTCTTTGGTTACTTTCAGGTTAACTTCAAGGGATACTGGAGTACTTTCCGTATTAAAATAGGAAGATGAGAAAGTTTCAATCAACGATTTAAATGCCGTACTTTGTCTTTCGACATCCGTAAACACATGCGAAGTCCCGTTCAGATCCAGGTATGAATCGGGGATGCCACTGTATTGATCCATCTTATACGAAGTGTACCAAACAGATTGAATGGATGTGGAGAAGAGCAACCGTTGTTTAGAAAAATGTGTGTTTAAGAACAAAGTTGTATTAAACTGACCTTGCACTTTGCTGTCATTTCCTGCATTGAAAACAGCTACGTAGGGATAATAATCGCCATTAGTCACAATATTCGGATATTTATACCTCGATTGGCTGATATCATAGTGTGTACGAAACCAAGCTCCATTCAATACAATTTCAGTATTAATAGCTTTAATTTTTCTGGTTGAAAACTGATATTCCAGCCCCTCCTTAATCACAGTCGCCGCATTGGTAGTCATTGAATAAGAGAGAAACATAGATTTATAAACATAGGTAAAGTCGTTTATAGTTGGAGTACCTGTTCCTGTAAATGAATTGGTATTATATAATTTATATGCCTGTGGGAAATAAAGAGTTTGTTCTTGAAAACCGTTTTGTTCATTTTCCCGGAATGCAGTTACCGTTAAAGACATACCTCTGTAATTCAAATCGAAACCAGCTTCATATTTTCGATTGCGTGCCGGGGTCAACTGATTGTTTGTACGATCTTTGATAGTAGTCAGCAGATAAACCAGCCGGTTGTTTTCATTCGCTGTGGAATAATAATTTAGTTCAGAGATATCATAATACGCATTTTCAGGATAAAGTTGCAAGGCGGTAGGGAATTTCAACTGATCGCCAATACCTGCTTTCAGTCCTATTTCAAATGATTCACCCGACAATTGAAAAGCAGGCAGCTGGTAATTCACATTCAAACGAGGTTCTATATAAAACTTATTATGCATTACACTTAGTTCAGACAGATTGGCTAAAGTGGTACCACGCATTCCGGCGGTGATTCCTAATTTACCTTTACCTAGATTAACACTGAAATTATCTTCTGCAAAAACAGTCAACTTTTGTAAAGACGGGATATCTTTTGGAGCCCTTGGACGGCTGGAAGAACTTTGGGTAGGAAACGGTGGTGTGGTTAAATCATAGATACTGCCATCACCAAAGTTTTTATCAAACCGGAATTCACCTCCCAACAATACATTATTGAAGGTCTTGCCGATATGGGGGTGTAGAAAAGCAGTAACCTGTGAGTAAAAATTAAACGGCTTGCCATCCACTTTATAGGTAGACAAATATTCAGATGACAGATATTGGCCTACCGATTCACCCTCGGTATTGCTAAGTGTAATTCCCATGGGCGAATTCAACGTTACTGTTTTTGTACGGTTCAATACATCCTGTGCAGAATTGGCAGAAAGGGTATATTCCATTTTATACAACATTCCTTTATTAATGTTCCACACACCGGAATTACTAAACCGGAAACTTTTATAGTTTGATTTATAATTATCTTCCTTATTCATGATATCAGGATCCGACACCAGTTTATCAATGGTTCCTGTAAAAGCCATCTGGGTAGTGGATAAAAAAACTTTGTTAAATAGTTTCTCATAGTTCAGATTGGCAGTGATACGTTCATATTGGTCGAACGGACTACGCTGATCGGCCACATAGTTGGTATAATCGATCCCGAAGTTTAACGTACCTCCATCCTTAGGCAAGCGATATCCTTTACCCACATATACCAGTTTATTCAATGGATCCGATTTTATACGAACAGTAAGCGGAGTTTCGCCTTTCTTTGATTTAATGATAATGGCTCCACTGGTCAGGTCACCATATTTAACTGAAGGAATACCACGGATAACCTCTACTTCGTCGACATGATCGGTGGATATCTGGCGAAGGTCCACTCCACTATTCACAGTACTTTTATTACTTCCAACATCGGATGATGAGGTTCCGTACATGGATTGCATATTGTAATTGTTCGACATGGGAACCCCATCAACTACAATAGCTGTCCCCAAAGAGGTATTCACATCATTTCCTGCCTGACGCATGGAAACCTGATTAGCCACATTGAGTTTAGAATCGGATAATAATCCACCTGGAAGGAGTTGCAATACATCAGCTACACTCGAAGGTTGAAGATGCTCAATGGCAGCCAGCTTAATGGTAGAGGTCGTCGACGACTGCTTCTTTTCACGTGCCATCACATTCACCTCTTTCAGTTGAAGGGAGGTTTTAGTAAGATAAAAACTTAAATATACAGTTTTATTAATCTGAACAAGAGTATCTATCGTCTCATACCCTAAATACGAAATCCGTACATGATAGTTCCCGGAGGGGATATTTTTTATTTCGAAAGAGCCTCTCGTATCGGTAAAAGCTCCTTGGGCCAGCTCGTTGATATAGATAGTTGCCAACTCTGTGGGGACATGTGTTTCCCGATCCCTACAAACACCCGATAACCGACAGTTTTGTGCTGATAAAACAGAGGTGGTCATTGACAAGATGAAAATAATACTCAATTGGAAATATCTCATGCACGAAACGTTGAAAAGTGTTTATAAATAAATGTTACAGGCTGGTTGTCAAACACATAATAAATAGCCTCTCCTGAAACAGCGACATTCGCTTATCCGATCGTCGAAACAAACGGATAAGCGAACTATCTGAATACAATCAACTTCCCTTTTTACTGGATAATTAATCGTTGAGACGTGATCTGGCTGTTCGAAGTGGTCAGTTGTAAAATATAGACTCCAGCTGCAATTCCTTGAGCGTTTATATTCAACACATCATTATTGCTGTTGGAAGCGGTTTTAATGCTTCTACCCATTGTATCTATTATCCTTGCATTCCTTACGTTCCCCGCATTTTTTACCACGATCAGGTGGTTTGAATGGTCGGCATACGAGAATGGTAGTTTTGAAGCTTCGGAAGAAATAATGCCTGTCGAAGGATTAACAACGGTATAATTAAGTAGCATAAAATCAAAAGAAACAGTTCTTCCAGAAATGGTGTTATTCTTCTCAAAAGATATAGAAGCTGCATTAGTTCCACCAAATAAATAAAGATTATTGCCATAACTTGTTATACTTTTTGCATTTTCGTATGTTGAGCTTGTTGCGACCGAATGGATTTCAAGTGTTGTTCCATTACTTACATCATAGGAGACCAAAAATAAATCCCCTGAAGTGTTAGACGTTGGAGTATCAACTATCGTTTTGGAATTACCAAAATCGACAGGACCTGCTACTGATGTACTTGTCTTATTTGCATATGTTCCAAATGCATACAAACGGTTGTCGCTTCCAATTGTAATACCATAAACCTCAACTATTCCAGAAGATAAAATTGCTTTTTGCCAAATATCACTTCCTCCATTTGAATCAAATACTGCTGTAAATCCATTCAGATAAGCTGCTGTGGATTTCAAAGCGTTTGCCCCAGAAAACAAAAGACCTCCATTATCACCACGTAACGATCCTCCTACAAAAACTTTTCCATTTTTTACAAAAATATCTTTTACCCTCGTGTCCGATGCATTTGAACGACTTTGGATATAGGAGATGTTTCCATCAGTATCAAATTTTATTAACGTCAAATTAAATCCGGCAGTGGGTGTGAAACTTTTATCTCCAATTGTTACAAGAATTGGAATTGCAGCATTTTTGTAAATACCAGCAGCATATAAAAAGCCATCATCTCCATAAACCAAACCACTAAGAATTTCCGAAACTATACTACCCGAAGATGTTTTATACCAGATTTCATTCCCGGTTGTTCCGTCCAATTTTGTTATAAAAGCTGCTTGTGGTGCAGTGTTATTTGTTGTTAATATAATGGGAGTCTCTGCAGGAAGAACAACTGTATTTGTATAGATTCCGGTTAAATACACATCTCCTTTGGCATCAGCTGCCAAGGCACTTGTTGTTACAGCCTTATCTTTTGCTGTTCCTGAATCGAATTCCTTTGCCCATTGAATAGCGCCGTTCGCATTGAATTTAGCCACGAATGACTGAACAATGGAGGACGACAATCCTGTAAAAGTGGTCACTGTTCCGAGTGCGTCAATAATATTGGCTGTTGTCGTTTGATCTGCTGTGTTGACAACTGCACGAATGGTACCGGTCATAATCAAATCACCACCAGGAGTAGTAGCCAAAGCGGTAGGAGTTACAACACCTACATTGGAGTAAATACTCCATAAAGTAACCTTAGCAGGAC
>Ga0302208_10000432_pt1 | contig 20157 bp, 15 predicted proteins | sample II_Fen_E2_3_FD_194577 | JGI IMG/M metagenome (GOLD analysis project Ga0302208, IMG submission 194577) | Peat permafrost microbial communities from Stordalen Mire near Abisko, Sweden - II_Fen_E2_3 | ecosystem: Environmental > Terrestrial > Soil > Wetlands > Permafrost | place: Sweden: Abisko...
TCTGCCTGCTTATCATAAACGGCACCACGTATTGCACCGGCACCCTGATCAACAATACGGCCAAGGATGGGAAACCGTATCTGATCACCGCTTCGCACTGCTTGAAAAACAATGCCGATTTGGGCAACCGCATCGTTGCATTTATGAACTATGAATCACCCCGTTGCGACAAACGCATCCGCGGTTCCGAAGAATTTTCCGTTTCGGGCAGTATTTGCCGGGCACTCAGCAATGAAGTCGATTTTGCGTTGGTCGAATTGTTGGAAACGCCGCCATCCGATTATCGTCCATGGCTCGCCGGTTGGTCCCTCAGCGATGAGACGACTGGCGATAAGCCGTACACCGGCATTCATCATCCAAATGGGGACACCAAAAAATATTGCATTGAAGAGGATGCCATCACCAAAGTTGACTGGGCTTCACAAGGCGACGGCATTGCAACCGGAAATCATTGGTACGTCAAACAATGGGAAATCGGACATACCTGGGGCGGTTCATCTGGCAGCGCCCTTTTTGACAAGAATTGGAGATTCAGGGGTGGTCTGACTGGTGGTGGTTCAGGAGGTGCAACCGGCTGCAGCCCCTATACCGAAGGGGATTACTATTTCAGGTTCAACAGGGCCTGGAGCCAATTCCCCGATTCTTCGAAACAATTGAAACATTGGCTGGATCCAGTCACACCAGACAGTTTACCCACCACGACATTGACACTCGATGGGATGGACCCTTATGCCAAGAATCCGGCAGTACGCATCAGCAATATCCAAAAAACCGACTCGATGGATAAAGTATCCCTCACGAACGGTTGGGGCTCACCCTTTGGACATAACAGCCTGCAGACCATCAATTTTGCTGAACATTTCACGGTACAAGATTCCAGCATGGTCTTTGGAGCCTATCTGGTAGCAGGAAAAGGCACCAATAGTTCCAGCAAACCGGTTTACGTTATTGCCTATGCGGGAGGAGATACTCCTGGTGACATCTTAGGCAAGGCATTACTGAATCCCAATTACACCGATTATGTAAGTGGTGGATTCGTCACTAAAACAAACTACTATTTTGCGAACAGGGAAAATTTTGTACGCTTCAACAAACCGGTTTCAGTCGGTACGAATTTTTACATCGGTTATGAAATCGATTATCCCATTACTGCCGCTGAAGATACATTTTACCTCTACGGAGCACTACGAAGCAGCGATCTGAATACGGCGCTCTTCAAACAAAACAGGAATTGGATCCAATACACCTACCACCCAACCAATCCGATGAACACGTCTCTTTGGATTGAACCAGTCATAGCAGGAGACACAACGACGGTGAAAAGGGACACATCAACCATCATCACCGCACACCGACCTATAATCGCATGGTCGGCTTCCGAATCCAAATTAATCATTGCATTTCCAAGCCAGTGGTCAGAGAAAACGTCCGTTGAAGTCATTGACCTGACCGGTAGAATTATCATGCATGCTACACTTGACCCTCCCATCGGTTCCATTTTCTTTAGCGACCATTCGCCAAGACTGGTTCTGATTAGACTCTACAATGGCAAATCGGTGGCAACCCAAAAGGCTTTGATCGGGTTTGAATAAGGTGCTTCGGATTACTTAACTAATTATAAATTATTCGATTCACACCGATTTTTATTAACTCTTGCCCGTATATTTTGCAAAATATTTATACTTTTGTGTCTCGATTTCATAACAACCTCAAAAAATAAAAGAACACATGAACAAAAAGATCTCCCTGTCAGTCCTCTTGACAAGCATGCTGTTGCTGACTTCCTGTGCCGGTAAATTCATTCCGACCAGCGATAATTTCACAGTAACTCCTCAAGTGCTTGTTTCTGAAGGTGGCAAAGTCAACGCTACGGTTGACGGAAATTTCCCTGCAAAGGCATTCCCCAAAACCGCTATCGTTACCATCACCCCTGTTCTCAAATACAATGGTGGTGAAGTTGAAGGCACTCCCATCACTCTCCAGGGTGATAAAGTTAAAGGTAATAACAAGGTCATCGCCAACAAGACTGGTGGTACGTTCAGTGTCAGTTCCGTTTTCAATTACATTCCAGAAATGGCCAAATCGGAATTGTATGTTCGTTTTACAACAACGATCGGAAAGAAAACCATTGCTGTTCCTGAAATCAAAGTGGCCGACGGTGTCATTTCGACCGAAACATTGGCTAATGCTTTGACCGGTAAAGGATCCATGGCTACGGACAAATTCCAGCGCAACATCAAGGAAGCTCAGGATGCCAGCATACTGTTCCTGATTGAACAAGCTAAGATTCGTGATACGGAACTGAAAGGTCAGTCAGTTTCTGATTTGAATGCTAAAATCGCGGCTACTGCTACCGATTCAACCCGTAAAATCACCGGCATTGAAGTTTCATCCTATGCTTCTCCCGACGGTTCTATGGACCTGAATGAAAAACTCGCCGGCGATCGTGAAAAAGCTACGGTTGCGTTTCTGGAAAGCACATTGAAGAAAGTGAAAGCCAACAGCGCCATCGATGCCAAATTCACAGCAGAAGACTGGGACGGCTTCAAAGACCTTGTCAGCAAGTCCGATATTCAGGACAAAGACCTGATTCTCCGCGTTCTTTCCATGTACAGCGATCCGGAACAACGTGAAGAACAAATCAAGAACATGTCTTCCGTTTTCAAAGTGTTGGCTGAAGAAATCCTTCCGCAACTGCGTCGTTCAAAAATGACTTTGAACGTGGACATCATCGGCAAGTCTGACGCTTCTTTGAAAGATCTGTCTCTGAACAATCCTACCGCTTTGAACCTCGAAGAATTGCTGTACGCTGCAAGTCTGGTAAAAGGTGCTGACCAAGCCAAAGTTTATACCGCTGCTGCCAACCAATTCCCCAACGACTATCGTGCATTCAACAATCTGGGCGCCATTGCTTTGAAATCTGGCAATTTGAGTGCTGCGAAAACCAACTTGGATAAGGCATATGCTTTGAGCAAGACTCCTGACGTGAACAACAACCTGGCCATCTACTCGATTGCTACCGGCGCTCCTGCCGCTACCGTTGATTCTTATCTCGGTGCTGCCGGTGGTGCAGAAGGTTCCAACGAAACCATGGGAGTTCAATACCTCAAAAAAGGTCAATATGCCAAAGCTGTTCAGGCTTTCGGAGATACCAAATCAAACAACGCCGCATTGGCTCAGTTGTTGACCAAAGACTACAGCAAAGCTAAATCCACTTTGGATGCAGTTGCCAGTCCGACGGCTGAAACCAGCTATCTAAAGGCTATCGTAGGTGCCCGCACCAACAATAAGGACCTCGTGATTAGCGGTTTGACCGGCGCTATCAAGGCTGACAAGAGCTATGCAAAGAAAGCCCTCAACGACCTGGAATTCTCCAAATTCGTGACTGACCCTGCTGTAGCTGCTTTGTTGCAATAGGCGACAACAAAATCATACAAAAAATGGGGACTCTCTTTTCGAGGTCCCCATTTTTTATGCGCTGTTAAAAGGTTAGATCTCCGGTTCTTTCCAGTCGCCGTTGGCCTTAATAAGTTCAATTAATTTGTCCAATGCCATTTCAGCAGGGATGGACCTTTCCATACAATTCTGGCCCTTGTACAAGGAAACCTGACCCCTACCCGCACCGACATAACCGTAATCGGCATCGGCCATTTCACCTGGCCCATTCACGATGCAGCCCATGATGCCTATTTTCAGACCTTTGAGGTGCGACGTGCGCTCCTTGATCTGTGCAATGACTTTTTGCAGGTCAAACAAGGTTCGCCCACAACTGGGGCAAGAAATATATTCGGTCTTGCTAACGCGTATCCTCGTGGATTGCAACACACCAAACATGATGGATACTTGATCGGCCAATTTGCTACGAAAGATATTGTGAAGTGCCGTGTTCCAGAAAACCCCATCGCCGAAACCATCGATAAACAAGGCTCCCAATTCCAGACCGGCTAGCAATTGTTCCTCTTCAAGGTCTTTGGCGACCGAACGAAGACTAAGCACGACTGGCATGCGACAACCTTCGTTGAGGAGCGTATGAAAGGCAGCACGCAACTCGGCCACCGTGTTCACCTGCTCACTTTGCAACATTAGCACGAGGTTGGGTATGGTTTTCAAATGCTGCAAAAAGGGAGTCGAAAATTCATCCAGCGAAATCCGTAAAAACTTGATAGGAGCTGAGGACGATTCAAGCAATTTGCGTTCAGCAGTGTCAAAAACAGGCAAGGCATTCGGCTGCCCCTGCCAAACTTTGGCTTCGCAAAGCTGTATCAAACCATCTGGTCGGGTGGTCACGCTTTCACCCACATAGACAAAGTCGGGTTTCAGATCTGCTTTGGAAAAATTAAGGTCGAACTCAGTAACATCAGCTAGTACAACGGGCACCTGACCGCCTCCGAAGGGTCCAACGACATCGGTTTCCCGACGGTGAAACGAATAAGGATCAAAACCTGGGAAAGGTTTCACATCAATATCAGTCGCCTTGGAGCGGGCTTCCACCAATTGCACCAATTGCCTGGCTACGGGGACCTCCAGCTCGGGATCTTCGCTGAGCGAGACACGAATGGTGTCACCGATTCCGTCCATCAGCAAAGAGCCGATACCGACAGAAGATTTGATTCTGGCCGCTTCACCATCACCGGCCTCCGTTACTCCTAAATGAAGTGGAAAATGGATATCCTCTACATTCATTCGATCCACCAACAAGCGAACGGCCTGAACCATGACCAATACATTGGAGGACTTCATGGAGATTGCAACATCGGTAAAGCGTTCTTCCACGCAGAGTCGGAGAAATTCCATACAAGATTCCACCATGCCGGCTGGAGTATCGCCGTAACGACTGAGAATGCGGTCGGACAACGAGCCGTGGTTCACACCGATGCGAATGGCAACTCCTTTTTCGCGGCACAGGTGAATGAACGGAACAAAACGGTCACGTATTTTTTGCAACTCCTGTGCATACGCCTCCTCCGAATATTCGTGATGGGCGAAGGACTTGGAAGGATCGACGTAGTTTCCAGGGTTTATCCGAACTTTTTCCACGGTCAAAGCGGCGGCATCGGCAGCTTTGGGGTTGAAATGGATATCGGCCACCAAAGGCGTATCGTAGCCGTCTGAACGCAATGCCGTACGAATATTCGCCAAGTTTTCAGCTTCGCGCACACCTTGGGCGGTGAGGCGAACATAATCTGCTCCTGCATCGATGATGCGCTTACTTTGCGCCACACAGCCCTGAGTATCCATGGTCGACGTATTGGTCATGGATTGAATCCGGATCGGATTGCTACCGCCAAGCGGCGTATTTCCTATACGGACCAGCGTGGTGATGCGGCGGTTATACCGAAACAGATCGGGGCAATACATGCGCTAATTGGTCTTGTAATCGAATTTGATGGCAGAAAGCTCTTCGTTGGCCTTGACTATTTTCTTCTTAAGTCCTTCTTTGTATTCAGCCAACTTAACTTGCAAATTCGCATCACCGACCGCCAAAAACTGAACGGCCAAAATTCCAGCGTTCAGAGAGCCATTGATGCCAACAGTAGCCACGGGTATGCCCGGAGGCATCTGGACAATGGCCAACAGAGCGTCCATTCCAGCCAAACTGGCGCTTATGGGCACCCCGATGACGGGCAGCGTGGTATTGGCGGCGATGACACCGCACAGATGTGCCGCCATGCCGGCAGCGGCGATGATGACTTTAATACCGCGACCTGCTGCATTCTTGGCAAACGATTCAACCTCCTCGGGCGTACGGTGTGCGGACAAGGCGTTGATTTCGAACGGAATCTTGAAATCGTTGAGTAATTCAGCAGCTTTTTCCATGACCTTATAGTCGGACGTGCTGCCCATGATGATACTGACAACTGGTTTCATGGGTAAATCACTGAATAAGTGCTGAATAGGCATCGGCAGAAAGCAAATGCTCCACTTCAGCAGGATTGTTTAATTTGATGCGGATCATCCAACCTTCGCCATAGGGATCTTCGTTGATCAGTTCCGGTTTGTCCTCCAACAACGCATTGATGTCAAGCACCTCACCCGAAACAGGCATGAACAGATCAGAAACAGCTTTCACGGCTTCAACAGTGCCAAATGTTTTTTCAATAGCGATGGCATCACCGACTGCAGGCAGTTCAACAAAAACGATTTCACCCAGTTCAGTCTGGGCATAATCGGTAATACCAATCAAGGCTTCGCTGCCTTCAATTTTGATCCATTCGTGGTCTTTGGTAAACAATAGATTAGCAGGTACGTTCATTGTTTTTAGTTTTTATGAGTGTTGAATATTTTCAGGGAATCAAATAATACGTGGTGGCAACAGAAAGGGCGCCCAGTAAAAAACCGCTGCAAACCTGCCCCATGGTGTGTGCCTTGAGATACAATCGGCTCGATGCCTGCACACCTGCCAGCAGGAACAGGACAGAGAGAATGAACAGCGGATTGATGGCTTCCTGCATGCAAACGAGTATGGCTGAACCCATTACACAGCCGAATGCCATGGTATGCGCACTGATTTTCCATTTCAGCGTGATAAAGAACGCCAGTATGGTGGACAAGATGGAACCCAGGAACATTTTGATGATCCACCAAGGCATTTGCACCCGATACAGTAGGTAACAACCTGCGGCAGACGAAATCAGCACGATGAGGTATGGGAAAATACGCTCCGCACGTTTCGAAACATCCAAATCGGAAATATGACCACCTTTCATGAGCAGGAATATGCCCAAAGCCGGAAACAAACCCATATTCAGCATGACGATGCCCTCCACATAAAGTCGGTAGCTCATCGGCAACTCACCGAAAACGCCAATGTTCAGGAGCAGAATTGTTCCGAGAAACGGCAAGGTCAGCGGGTGCAGTATGCCTGAGATGATTTGTTGGGTTTTATGCATAGTGTTGTTTTAAAGTTCACGTCTAAGTCTGGCCACCGGTATCTCCAGTTGGTCTCTGTATTTGGCTACGGTACGGCGGGCAATCTGGTAACCCCGCGCTTCGAGGATTTCACAGAGCTGCTCGTCGGTCAGCGGTTTTTGTTTGTCTTCTTCTTCAATATTGGACCGAAGTATGTTTTTGACTTCCAGAGCAGAAACCTCCTCACCGGAGTCTGTCTGCATGCCCTCGGAGAAAAAGAATTTTACCGGATAAATGCCGAATTCGGTCTGAATGTATTTGCTGTTGCTCACCCTCGAAATGGTGGAAATGTCGTATCCGGTTCTTAAGGCAATGTCTTTAAGAATCATCGGCCGAAGGCTTTTTTCATCCCCATCGAGGAAAAAGCTGTATTGGTAATCCACAATGGACTGCATGGTGCGCATCAGCGTTTCCTGCCGAGTGCGGACAGCATCGATGAACCAACGGGCAGCCTCCACCTTCTGTCGGGCGAACTGAATGGCTTCACGGGCTTCGCGCGTCTGGTTCTTCACATTGCCCTGATAATCTTTCAGCATGATGTTGTAATCGGGGCTGACGTGGAGCTCAGGGATGGAGCTGTTGTTAAGCGTCAGGTTCAGCACGCCTTCATCGTTTTCGAGCATGAAGTCGGGGGTGATTTCCTCCATGGATTCTTGAAGGGAAGAACCGTACATGCTTCCGGGTTTCGGGTTCAGCCGAATTATTTCCTGAATGATGTCCTTCAGTTCGTCGTTGGTCCAGTCCATACGTTTAAGAATCACATCATAATGCTTGCGTGAAAAGTCTTCAAAGCAGGATTCCAGCAATCGAATGGATTTTTCGACCAATTCGGTATGGGGTTTGCGCTTCAACTGGAGCAAGAGACATTCTTGCAAATCGCAGGCAGCAACACCGGGAGGGTCAAAGTTCTGCACGATTCGGATGATCTCCTTAATGGTCGAAACTGGTATTTCAAGACCAAGCTGAATGGCCAAATCGTCGGAAAGGTACTCGGCATTGCGGCGCAGGTAACCGTCGTCATCGATGCTGCCGACCACATAATCCGCTGCAACTTTCAATGACTGTTCCTGCAAATAATCATGCAAGGAGGTATTGATCGAAACGGGAACGAATTCGCGACGCTCCTCTGGGGAAACCTTCTCCAGGCGTGTCCGGTAATCTGGAATGTCGTCGTCGCTGGCATAATCGCCCAAAGAAAAATCCTCGTTGTCGCTTTCGGGATTATCAAAGGTAAGGTCGTCTTCCTGCTTCTGTTCCGGATCCTCACCAATTTCCAGAGCAGGGTTCTCATCAACTTCCCGCATGATGCGCTCAGCCATCTCCAGCGTGGTGACCTCCAAGAGTTTCACCTGCTGTATCTGCAGCGGTGAAAGCTTTTGCTGCATCTTTTGCGTGAGGGTTTGTCGTAACATGCTTGTTATTTAGGATACAAAAATACGAAAAATACAAGGACGGCCTAACGCTAATAGCGGAAACTGCTACCACCGAGGAATTCACGCAGCAGGGATGTAGGCGGAATTTCAGGGCCGGAAATCGGTTGAAAATACTCTACGAAGCGAAGCAAACGGTGGGCCTCAGCGTATTCCGGGCAATTCTGGGGCACCTGCCTCAAAATTGGCTCCGCATAACTCCTCAATACGGAGAATTCAAAAATCAAGGCTGAATTGAACATGGAGTCCGCATTTTCCTGAAAAGGGAATATCCATTTATCCTCGCCTTCGCGTACACTTTCCCAACGCGAAATCGTATCCCTGGCCGAATAACCTCGATAGCGGAAATCGCGGATAATCCTGCGTAACAAGCGATTGTCCGTAGTCGGAATCCAGTTGTGGTCATCCAGGGACATGGAGGTCAATGCCGAAACATACACTTTGTACTGCACGTCCGGTGAAATATCGGGCAAAAGATTGGGATTCAGAGCATGAATGCCTTCCAAAATCAGAACCGTCTGTTCGGTCAATTTGAGTTTGTCACCTTTAAATTCCTTCTTGCCAAGGGCAAAATTAAAGACGGGAGTTTCCACTTCCTCCCCTAACAAAAGCGCTTTCAAGTGTTGATTGAACAATTCCAGATCGAGTGCATAGAGGGACTCAAAATCGAGATTTCCTTTATCGTCCAAAGGGGTCTGTTCCCTGTCCACAAAATAATTATCCAACGAAATCGCGATAGGCTTCATCCCCAAAACCATCAGCTGAATGGCCAACCTTTTGGCAAAGGTCGTCTTCCCAGAAGAGGAAGGCCCAGAAATAAGGACCATACGGACTTTTTCGCGTTGATAGATGGCATCGGCAATATGAGCCATTTTCTTTTCCTGAAGCGACTCGGAAATATTGATGAGGTTGGTGGATTCACCGTTCATGCAGGCTTTGTTAAGGTCACCGACGTTGTTCAATGACATGATTCGGTTCCAGTTCAGGTATTCCTTAAATACGCCCAGCAACTTGGGCTGAAATTCAATGTCCTGCAAGATGGTCGGGTCGCTCCTGTTGGGAATCTGAAGCAGAAGGCCGTCAAAATAGGATGTGATGTCGAACAAGTTCAGGTATCCGCTGGAAACTGCCAACGCACCATAATAATAATCAATGTGTTCGCCCATCCTAAAATAACCACTGTATAGGGAACCTTGCGTAGTCAGCAAATCCACGATGTCCATTCGACCACATTCCCGGAACATTTCGACCACGACTGAGGTTTCTTCTTCAACGAATTCGATGGGATAATCGGATTGAATCAGCTCCTGAACACGTTTTTTAATGGCCAGCAAATCTTTCGGTTCGGTCGGGCGGCTCAGATTCAACACACAAAAATAGCCTTTGGAAACCGGATGTTCCAGTTTTAGCTGACATCCCGGATAGAGTTCAGACACCGCCGCAGACAGAACAAACGTCAACGTCCGAACATAAGCCCGCATGCCGGAACTGCTATACGTATTGATGAACTCAATTTGTTTGGGCTTGTACAGTTCGTAATGAAGACTGACGGTCTTGTTGTTGACACGAGCCGCGATGGCGTTCGGCAGCACTTCAGCCGCCATTTTCATATAGACATCCTTTACCGTGCTTCCCATAGGGAAAAGCTCGTATTTGTTGGTGTTCAGGCAAAGGACCCGGATTGTTTTTCCCATATTTCCTCAATTGCATTTCAAGACTCTAAAATACGAATTTAAAGCTTTCCAGGACGCTATAAGTGCCGAAAAATCGTGTTTTTTGCACCCATCATCGCACATTAAAACTTTTTTAATTTTTATTAGGTGTTTATCTCTGATATTTCTATTACTTTTGCGTCACTTTTGAAAGATTCTATATCCTCAAACAAATAAACAAACAATGAAAAAACTGAGTATTCTTTTAACCGCCGCCATGCTCGTTATGGGCATGAGCTTCGCTTCCTGCAGCAAGACCTCCGGAAGCAAAATGAAAACCGCTGTTGACAGCCTGAGCTACGCCTATGGTGTTGGCATGGGTACCAACCTTGCTCAAAACCTGCAGCAATTTCCTGCCAAACTGAACGTAGACCTGTTCCTTGCCGTATTCGAAAAGGCTTTGAAAGGTGACACCGCCAAACTGGCCATCACTCCGGCACAAGCTTACGAAGTATTCCAACGCTGCTTGGCAACTGCACAAAAAGAAGCTGCCGTAGCTGTAAAAGAAGATGCTAAGAAATTCCTCGAAAAGAACGCAAAAGTTGACGGTGTCAAGACCACTCCTTCAGGTCTTCAGTATACGGTCATCAAAGAAGGTACCGGCCCAAAACCCGCTGATACCGCTACAGTAAGCGTTCATTACCATGGTACTTTGTTGGACGGAACCGTATTCGACAGCTCTGTTGACCGCGGTACTCCTGCTGAATTCCCCTTGAACCGTGTCATCAAAGGTTGGACGGAAGGTATCCAGTTGATGAACGTTGGTTCCAAATACAAATTCTGGATTCCTGCCGAATTGGCTTACGGTGACAACGGTGCCGGTGGTCAAATCAAACCGGGTTCATTGTTGATTTTCGAAGTTGAACTCCTTGGCATCAAGGGTGTAACTCCGATGCCTACACCTAAACCTGCCATTGCTCCGGCAACTGCTCCGGCTTCTGCTCCTGCTCCGCAGAAATAATTAAAGCAACATAATTTTAAGGCGGCCATCCTACTAAAATGTAGGTTGGCCGCTTTTTTGTGTCATATTTTGAAAAAAACGACCCTAAACAGTACTTTTGTTCATCATAATTGGCATTATTGGTAAAAAAGGTTTACTTTGCGGTATAAAATGCTTGAACATATGAATACACCTTATGTTGCTGAAAAAATAGATGCTTTGGATCGTCAGATCCTAGAAATCATCACCCAAAACGCACGTGTGCCCTTTAAAGACGTCGCAGCCGAATGCGGGGTTTCCCGCGCAGCCATCCATCAACGCGTTCAGCGACTCATCGACATGGGTGTCATCACTGGTTCAGGCTATACCATCAATCCCAAAACGCTGGGTTACCAAACCTGTACCTACATCGGGGTAAAACTCGAACGAGGCTCCATGTACAAAGAGGTGGTCCCTTCGCTCGAAAAGATTCCTGAAATCATCGAATGCCATTTCTGCACCGGTCCCTACACCGTATTGGTGAAGCTTCATTGCCGCGACAACGAACACCTGATGGACCTGCTGAACCGCAAGATTCAGGAAATCCCCGGTGTGACGGCTACTGAAACGCTGATTTCACTGGAACAGTCCATCAAGCGTCACATTCCTATTGAACATTTTGAGAAGTGAGCGCAGAGGCGAAGCTTGCTTCGACTATGCCGAGTCTCGAAAAATGACTGTTTAGTACAAACGAACATTTTGAGAAGTGAGCGCAGAGGCGAAGCTTGCTTCGACTATGCCGAGTCTCGAAAAATGACTGTTTAGTACAAACGAACATTAAAATTTCAGGAGAGAATCTACGTAATTCCGGTCGTCCACGAGTTGTGCGACCAGCGCTTCCACGTCCGGGAAAGCCACATCGGCGCGGAACCGTTCCACGAATCCGACAGTAATCACTTGGTGGTACAAATCCCCTTCAAAATCCAGAATGTGCACTTCGATGGTTATGTCGGAATCCTTGTGCAAAGTCGGACGGCGACCAATATCCAGCATGCCTTTGTAGCGCTTGCCCATCACATCGGTCCAAACGGCATAAACACCAAAAGCAGGTAGTAATTTGAAGGAATCGAGTGGTTCGATGTTGGCCGTGGGAAAACCGAGTTGACGACCAATCTGATGGCCACCTACAACAGTGCCTCGTACCTGATAAATGTAACCGAGCGCGGCGTTGGCTTCAGCCATTTTACCTGAGAGAAGGCTGCGACGGATAAAAGAGGAGCTGATGGTCTGCTGTGTTTCTGAATCGGCATCCGGCTTCACGTTTTGCAAAACAAACGGCGTTGCCTGAATGACCTCCATGCCGATTTCAGCACCGTAACGACAATACGATTCAAAATCATCGGAACGGTTGTTTCCGAAACGGTGGTCGAAACCGATAACCAACGTTTTCACGTGAAGTTCCTGCTGCAGGATTTCCTCCATGAACTGTCTGGCGGGCATTTCGGACAAAGCCTTGTCGAAAGTGAGGGTACGGATATAGTCTGCATTGGTTTGGAAAAGCTTTTCTTCCTTTTCAAAGCGGTCAGTGAGTAATTGCGGACAATAGTTGGTTTGCAAGACCGTCCTCGGATGTGGCCAGAAACTGATCACCATGGAAGGCAGCCCCTTCTCAGCGGCGATGCGTTTTGTTTCGTCAATCAGAAAGCGATGGCCCAAGTGTACACCGTCAAAAAAACCCATGGTAGCCACGCAAGCCTTGGGTTGGAGCAACTCGCCTGTAAAATCTTCAAATGGCTCTGGCTGGAAGGTATGCATGCCCAATTCGGCTGCTGTCCGGCAGTTTGCAGGTGCATCATCCACCAAAAGGGTCTCTTCGGGCAGCATTCCGGCATCGTTCAAAACGTATTCGAAAATGGCACGACCAGGCTTGGACATACCCACTTCGTACGAAAGATAGAGTTTCTCAAAACACTCGCTGACGGGATAACCGGCCGCATCGAATTCCTCCAGTTTGCGTATGTGAATCGGATTGGTGTTGCTGAGCAAAAAGACGCGGTAGGTTTTGGCCAATTCGTGCACCATCTGGATTTTATTGAGCGGCGTATGCAACAAAAAGGCACCCCAGGCTTCTTCAATCTGGTGGTCGGTCAAGTCTACCTTAAATGTTTCCCGTATTTCGTCGCGGAACTGATGCAAATCGATGTCACCATTTTCGACCTTCCCAAAAGGGCCCTTATGGCCATAGGGTGTCAGATAATCGGCCACCTGCGGCAAACCCAGTGCGGCAAAAGCATCCAGACAGGCTTGTGGTTTTAGGTCCACCAGCACGCCGCCAAAATCAAAAATGATGTTTTTTATCCCTTTTAAACGAACCATAAAACGGTTTTAGCTCTTCTTCGCAAAGATACAAAGAATACCCGTCAGGCCAAAGCACCAAAAATATTCTGGAATCATGTTGCATACAATTTCACAAATTTGTAATAACTTGCAGATTATACTAAAAGGCAAAGCTATGAAAAGTAACATTTTGTTTCCGAAAATCCTGTTGGTAGGATTCCTCTTGGTGAGTTTCTCCATTTCGCCTGTCATCGGCCAAACTGCAGACAAAAAAGCAGATGTCAAGCAAGTAGTAACCTACACCTGCCCAATGCATCCCGAGGTTGTTTCAGATAAACCAGGTGATTGCCCCAAATGCGGTATGAAGTTGGTTGAAAAAACAACGTCTACAATTCCAGCCGACCTGAACAAAATCTTTACGACTTCCTGCATGAAATGTCATGGAGACGGTGGTGGAATGGCAAGATCCGCTGTGGATTTCTCCAAGTGGGAACAGTACTCCGCCGATGTAAAAGCAAAAAAGGCCAAAGCTATTTTTGAAGTAGTCAGCAAGGGAATCATGCCTCCCAAAGGTTTCCTGAATGCAAACCCGCAAGCAGTCATTTTAAAAGATCAGGTAGAATTGATTCGTAAATGGAGCGAATCGTTTACAGCCAAAAAGTAAACGATAGAATTCATCTATCTGAACATACTGTTTTTTCAGAGTACAATTCGTTGATTTTCAGACTACATTTGAACTAAACTAACGAATGGAACTCTATGAAAAAAATTATACTAACGGTACTCCTGACTGCATTCTGCTTGAATGGATTCAGCAAAACCTGGACTGTTCTCAATTCAGGTATGACCTTTTCGCCCGCTACAATTACCATCAATCAAGGCGACAGCGTAAATTTCACCTTGGATGTGTCTCACAATGCCGTTGAAGTAAGTCAAACCGTTTGGAATGCCAACGGGAACACCTCCAACAATGGTTTTTCAGAACCTTTCGGCGGCGGTACGGTTTTACCTTCCAAGCTTGCTGTAGGAACCCACTATTATGTTTGCGTCCCTCACGCCTCCTTTGGGATGAAAGGAAAAATCATTGTTCAGGCAGCCACCGGATTGGATGAAACGCTCAATGAAAACAATGTTTCAATATATCCGAACCCTATAGTTGATCAATTGAGCGTTCGTGTAAATTTAACTGGAACAACGCCTATTGAAGTTAAACTTTATGACATTCAAGGAAAATTGGTCACCATACTTTTACCAAAAACGACGGTTTCTGGCATGTTCTTACAAACATTTGAAGTTCCGAACGAAATGGCTCCCGGAGTCTACTTTGTAAGAATGACTTTAGGGAATAGCACGACTTTTAGGAAAGTGATACATATGTAAACTATTGATGATGAACGACGCATACCATGAGAAAAACTAGCTTCTTCATACTATTGGGGCTAATCGCCCTTGTTTTCAGCACCTGCTATTATCATAATGAAGAAACGCTCTACTCGAATGATGGGAATTCCTGCGATACAACGAATATTACGTTCAGAGCTAAAGTAGCACCTATTTTCAAGGCTAATTGCCTTAGGTGTCACGGCAATGCGGTTGCCTTATCAAATGGTGGTGGAGTCCGATTGGAGGACTATGCAGATGTTAAATCGCACTTGGATCGCGCCTATGGCGATATGTCTCACCAAGACGGATATATACCCATGCCCAGAGATATGAGTGCAATGATTAATGAATGCTCCATCAGGAAAGTTCGCATATGGAAAGATGCCGGTGGTCTAGATAATTGATAAAGAAAATAATTGACGCAAATGAAAAACACTTTTAAAGCCTTTAGCTTGTTGCTTGTTTGGACATTTACTTTTTTTCAATTGCTTGCTCAAGAGACGCAATATACCTACGACACATTCAAATCAACACGAGTATTGAACGGACATTCCAACGAACTGATGCCCGAAGGTCAACTTGATTTTAGAGTGGAACACCGTTTCGGGCGAATCAATCAAGGCTATTATGAGTTTTTCGGTCTAGATCAATCCAACACCTTTCTATCTCTTGAATATGGCATTAAAGACTGGTTGGAAGTGGGTCTCAATCGTGCCTCTCTGGATAAAACAGTTTCGGGCTTTGCAAAGTTCAGTCTACTCAGACAATGTACTGGAGCCAAGATTATGCCCGTATCGATTTCTGCCTTGATTGAAACAAGTATCGTTGGAACCAAATGGGAATTTCCCGATAGGAATAATTTGTTCTCTTCACGCGTTAGCTATACCAGCCAGTTAATCCTAGCACGAAAGTTTAACGAGCATTTTTCGTTGCAACTTGCTCCGCTATGGATTCATCGTAATTTGGTTCCAGCCGTTCAAGATAAAAACGATATGTTCGCATTGGGCATTGGTTCCCGCTACAACATTTCGGACATGTCATCCATCAATGTGGAGTATTACCCTGTTATCGGGTCCTCCTGGAATCATAATACACATTATCAGAACGCACTGTCCGTTGGATTCGACATCAAAACAGGCAGACATGTTTTTCAACTAATGCTTTCAAATACGATGGGTATGATTGAAAAGAGCTTTGTGACTGAAACCACCGGAAACTGGCTGAAGGGCGATTTACATTTGGGATTTAATATTTCACGTGTTTTTTCAATAAAATGATTACGCTCTTAGGCCCTCAGCTCTTGCCCATTTCCCAAAATTTCCGTAATATTGCACCCGCTTTCCGGATTTATTCGGAAACGGGCCTATAGCTCAGTTGGTTAGTAGCACCTGACTCATAATCAGGGGGTCACAGGTTCAAGCCCTGTTGGGCCCACCCCAGATTATCAAGCACTTACGATGAATTTCGTAGGTGCTTTTTCATTATCAACTATTTATCATATCTTGCATACGAATATTTCTCATGGTTATTACACAAGTATGTTAAAGTCAAGTCGTAGATTTTGGTTCCTAAAAATTGAAAGCTTTATTATTGCTATTTTTTTAAGTATTATACCGGCTTTATCACAAGTAGAAGAGTTGAGGTTCAATCACTTTACTTTTAATGAAGATATACCTCAGAATAGTATTTTCGCCATTTCAACGGATCAATATGGATTTGTTTGGTTGGGAAAAAGAGACGGATTATTTCGGTTTGATGGTTACAAATCGGTGGACTATACAAACAAAATACCCTTTTCCCATAAAACATTAATAAACAGAATTGATGTCATTTATAATGACTCTGCCAACAACCTTTGGGTCACGCCCTTTTCTGATACCAATTTTTACTATCGATTTGACTTTGAAAAGGACACCTTCATAAGTATCAAAAAAGAAAAGATTAGCCCACTTTTATTAAAAAAAATAGATTCACTAAAAAGAAAAAATAATAAATCGATAGCGTCTTCCGGTAAGAAATGGGATATCATTGATGAAATAAGTTTTAGACAAGCGAATTTACGAACCGGTAAAACCGTTTACTATCAGACGAACACAGCAAATCCATGGTCTGTAATTGAGGATAAAACCGGAACAATCTTTTTGGTAAATCATATCCTTTGGGTGTGCGGATATAATGGTTCTCTGTGTTTTGCAGATATCAATCAGAAACCGTTTTTTCACTATTTTCATACGCCACACGATATTAATAGCATCGTAGACAATGAGATACGCGCAATTTACGAAGATGATGACCAAAATTTGTGGGTTGGCACCAATGGAAAAGGTATTACAAAGATCAATTTAAAACGGAATCAGTTTACTCATTTTTCACATAATTCCGGTTTGGATAATAGTTTGATCAATAACAAAATCCGAAAGATCTATGGTGATCGGAAAGGTTTCATGTGGTTTGGCACTAAAGAAGGTTTGGACAGATATGATCTTTCAACCAAGCGATTTAAACATTATTCGGTTAACTCTACTCACAACATCCCCGATAATTCTGTTTATGACATCCTAGAAGACTATAAAGGGAATCTTTTGATTTCTACTTTTAACGGTATTGCCAGTTACAATAGGGAAAAAGACTCGTTTATAAGCTTCAACCCCATTACAGGTTCCACTAAAGCCATTTGTCGGAATATTTTTGAAGACAGCAATAAAAATCTTTGGATTACAGTGGACAATCTTGGCCTGATTTCTTTGAAAGTAAGGGTTGAAAATGATGGTAAGGTTAAAATGGAAACGAATGGTGTATACAAATATGCATCCAACCTTTCGACCGAAGCCAATGCCAACCAAATTTATACCATAGCCGAGGATGCGGCAGGATTTATTTGGTTGGGCACCACCACTGGTCTGAAAAGATTTGATCCGATCCAAAAGAAATTTGTTGAAACACCCAACCAGAACGACTTTCCTAAAGGATGGATTCAAGGAATTCTCTCTGATGGAAAGAATTATATATGGGTCAGCCACACCAATGGATTAACTAAAATAGGCATTAGAAATTTCTCAATCCGCAACTACGGCCCCTCAGACGGATTACAAAGCAAGATGTTTTTTGAAGGTGCTCACTTTCGAAATCCAAAAACCGGTGAAATGTTTTTTGGAGGCATCAATGGATTTAATGCATTTTTTCCGGATAGCATTCGTGACAACCAAATTGCTCCTGCCATTTATATCACCGATATAAAAATACAGATGCAATCGGTATCGGAGCATCAAAAAATCAATGGAAGAGTGGTGCTTCAAAAACCCATCTATCTGACAAAAGAGATTAAACTCATTTACGCAGATCGAAATTTCTCTCTGGAATTTGCCGGACTACACTTTACAAACCCTTCTGCAAACAACTATGCCTATCAATTGGAAGGGTATGACCAGGACTGGATTTACACGGACGCCAATGATCGGATGGCAACGTATTCCAATCTGAATCCCAACACCTATACTTTTAAGGTTAAGGCAGCCAATGGTGACGGAGTTTGGAGTAAACCAACCATCCTAAGGATAATCATTTCTCCACCTTGGTGGCTGACTTGGTGGTTCTTTCTCATCGTACTCTCCATAACTGTCCTATCTGTTTACGGAATATTATATCTGAGAACCGCTTTGTATAGAAGAAAACAATTGCAACTCACAAAACTCGTTGAACAAAGAACAGAAGAGTTGGAGCTCTCCAATGCAACCAAAGACCGCTTCTTTTCCATTATTGCACACGATCTGAGAAACCCGTTTCATGTTGTCAGCGGATTGGCAGAAATTTTAAAAAGAGATTATAAGACACTTTCGCCCGAAAAAGTCAACCAATTTCTTACAATCATATCTTCCTCTTCATCAAGCGGAAACAATCTGCTTGAGAACTTGTTGCACTGGTCCAAATCTCAAACGGGCAAAATTGAATTTAATCCGGATTTCATTGATGTTGTACCACTTATCAAACAAACATTTTCATTCTTGGAAGCCAATGCGATTAGAAAGAACATCATTCTTGAAATGTCGCAGTTGGACAAAGCGGTTATTTTTGCTGATCCGGACATGCTGACAACAATATTAAGAAATCTTCTCTCAAATGCCATTAAGTTTACACCAGATGGTGGAAGGGTTTCGGTTTATTTAGAATTTACCGATAGTCAGACTGTTATTCAAGTTGTTGATAATGGCCTTGGTATAACAGAAGACATTCAGCGTAAATTATTCAAAATCGACACAAACATTTCTACCCGAGGCACTTCAAACGAAAGCGGCACAGGGCTAGGGCTTATTCTTTGCAAAGAGTTTATCGATAAGCACAATGGAACACTTTCGCTAGTAAGCAAACCGGGAAATGGAAGTCGATTTATTATAACCATTCCGACAAAAGGAAAAGAGCTTCAGCATTCAGGAATAAAGAACATTCGAACAGGAATGCATGCAGAAGAAGTCGAGATAAGAAGAACACGCAAATCCGAAGAGAGGGGAACAGATTCAGAAAAAACCAAAAAATCAAAAGAGAGCTTACCGACCATTCATATAATTGAAGACAACAGTGACATACGCTTCCAGCTTGTTGCAGAACTAAGTAACGACTATACGATCTTGGAATCAGAAAATGGATTGGAGGGTCTTAAAAACGCCTTCAGAGAGATTCCGGATTTGATTATCAGCGACATCTCCATGCCCCTAATGGATGGATTGGAAGTATGCAAGAAGCTTAAAACAGACCTTAGAACAAGCCATATCCCGATCATACTACTTACTGCTTTGGATTCAGAGGATAAAAAAATGGAAGGTTTTGAGACAGGTGCAGATGATTATCTTACAAAACCATTTAACTCCTCCATTTTGAGAGTCAGAATAAAAAACCTGATAGAATCAAGACGGAACCTGAGAGCATTATTCAGCCGAAAATCAGGGTTCGATACCAAGATAATCGCTACAAATCCGGTTGATAACGCCTTTTTAGATCGGATTACAGAAATCATAAATGAAAACATGTCTGATGGAAATATCAATGTTGAAATTCTTTCAGAAAGACTAAAGATGAGCCGCGCTCAATTGTATAGAAAAATAAAGGCTCTGACAAACCAAACTGCATATGATTTTATAACGACCATCCGTCTGAAACAAGCAGCCGAATTATTACTGACATCAGACTTGCCAATTGCAGAGGTAGCCTTCCGAGTGGGATATCCGGAACCTGGAAATTTTGCCAGAGTTTTTGCCAAATTATATGGACAGTCTCCTCGTGAATTTTCAAAAAACAAAAATTGAATTTTCTTTCCCACTTTTGTCTAATAAAGCACGCTCTAGGTCCTTTTGACGTATTCCAATGCAACAAATAGAGGGCATTTATACAACATATTGATGTATGAATGAGGCATTATAACTTTAAATTTGCAAACAGTAGCTTTCGCTTCCGTTTATGAATGAACCAAGTTGGA
>Ga0302208_10000435_pt1 | contig 20107 bp, 20 predicted proteins | sample II_Fen_E2_3_FD_194577 | JGI IMG/M metagenome (GOLD analysis project Ga0302208, IMG submission 194577) | Peat permafrost microbial communities from Stordalen Mire near Abisko, Sweden - II_Fen_E2_3 | ecosystem: Environmental > Terrestrial > Soil > Wetlands > Permafrost | place: Sweden: Abisko...
TCTCTGGAACGAGAATATAGTTTGATGGCAATAGCAATGGAGAAACAGAAAGATATCAAGTTCCAAAATCCTCCTTATCAGATATATGATTGGATTGAAAGAGTTCGGCAAATGGGAGAGAATATGAAATTCTCATAAATAGAATATTATTCAGAAGAATGTACATGTTGAAAAAATAGAACTTATGGATAAAAAAAAGAAAGAAGGAACTGCAACCTTTTACAATGGATATAATTGTGCCCAATCCGTTTTATCCGTTTTTGCAGAAGAACTGGGGATAAGCAAAGATGCTTGTCTTAAACTAGCAAGCCCTTTCGGTTCCGGGATTGCCTATATGCAAGAAACATGTGGGGCTGTTAGTGGTGGGGCTTTAATGGCTATTGGGTTGAAATATGGAAGAGAAAAAGTCGAAAAAATAGTCGATCATTTCGACCTAAATAATGTTAATTGAATTATTTACGGCAAGTTCTTGCGTACGTTTGATGTTTATTTACACAATTCTCCATAAAGTATCCGTAATTCTTTGCAAATTTACAGTAAATATCCGTCATCAAATCATCTTTGTGCAAGTTTCTAATGATTTCGAATAAAAATTTTATAATTTTTCCTATTAAGAGAGCTAATACGCTAAATTTATTGCTATACGACAGGATATCCTGAACATTTGTAGTGAAAAAAATCATCCATAATCCTTGGAGGATCAGAATAAAGAAAGTAAATTTGCAGACAATACTGAAATACTCAATAAATACGAGACAAATCTAAAATATGTATTATGGATGAAAAGAAGAAAGAAGGAACTGCAACCTTTTACAATGGATATAATTGTGCCCAATCCGTTTTATCCGTTTTTGCAGAAGAATTGGGGATGAGTAAAGATGCGTGTCTTAAGCTAGCAAGCCCTTTCGGTTCCGGAATTGCCTATATGCAAGAAACATGTGGCGCTGTTAGTGGGGCTTTAATGGCTATTGGGTTGAAATACGGAAGAGGAAAAGATGGAACAATAGAAGATAAAGAGCTTGCGTATGATATGTCACGCCATTTTATTGAGGAATTTAAGAAAACAACTTGCGGCACTATTTGTTGTCGTGAATTGATGGATGGATTAAATATGAGGACACCTGAAGGAATGGAGAAGATAAAGGAATTAGACCTCTTTAAACTACGATGCAGCAAACATGTGCAGAATTCAATAGAAATAACAAACAAAATTCTATCTTATCAATTGAATTTGAAGTAAGTGGAGTCAAACTCATATCGTTTAGAACTCGATTAATTAACAATCAGTAAACAATAACAAACCATGCAGTGAGTACTGAAAGTACTGATGATTTTTTTAGAATTTTAAGAATAAAATCTTAGAAGTAATACGTTTTTGGCTAGAAATTGCGTAAGTTTGCACCCGTAAAATACAAAAACGATGCTACAATTAGACAATTTCTACAAAGCAAGATTCGTCCTAAGCAAGATTATACGCAAGACTGAACTTGTACATGCACTTAAAATAAATCCAGAGTGCGATGTGTATCTTAAACCTGAATGTCTGCAGAAGACCGGATCATTCAAAATTCGTGGTGCCTATTACAAGATTTCGCAACTTTCTGAAGAGGAAAAATCAAAAGGCGTCATCGCTTGTTCTGCCGGTAACCATGCCCAAGGTGTGGCTTTAGGTGCTACATCGATGGGAATAAAATCACTGATTTGCCTCCCCGAGGGTGCCCCTATCAGCAAAGTGGAAGCTACCAAACGATTGGGTGCAGAGGTTTGCTTGACGCCGGGTGTATATGATGATGCCTATCAGAAGGCGTTGCAACTACGCGAAAAACTGGGATATACATTCATTCATCCGTTTGACGACGAAGATGTGATAGCAGGACAGGGTTCTATTGGTTTGGAAATACTTGATCAGCTGCCTGATGTGGAGGCTGTTGTTGTGCCTGTAGGTGGTGGCGGACTGATTTCCGGTATCGCCTTCGCGGTTAAATCACTTAATCCCAAGATTAAGGTCTATGGCGTCCAGGCTGCAGGTGCTGCAAGTATGGTACAAAGTCTGCACGATCATAAACAGGAGAAATTACCATCTGTATCTACCATTGCTGACGGCATCGCCGTAAAAGAACCGGGATCGATTACATTTGAAACCTGTTCAAAATACGTAGATGATATCGTAACAGTAAGCGAAGACGAAATATGTGCTGCCATCCTGAGACTCATAGAGAGTGAGAAAATGATCGCCGAAGGGGCCGGTGCCGCAAGTGTGGCTGCCGTGATGTATAACAAGGTTCCCGTTAAAGGAAAGAAGATTATCTGTGTGGTTAGCGGCGGTAACATCGATGTTACAATTCTGAACCGTGTAATAAACCGTGGACTGGCAAAGAGTGGACGTCTATGTTCTATCGATCTGGAGCTGGATGACCAACCGGGCAAATTGGTTGATGTGTGTTCCGTGATTGCCGAACTGGGTGGTAATATCATCAGCGTGCACCATGAACGCACAGCAACCTGTGAGAAGGTTAATGCTTGTGTGTTAAGGGTAACGGCAGAGACAAAGAACATGGAACACATAGAAGAGATTAAGAAAACACTAGAGGATAAAGGATTTAAATTAATTTAAAATATAAAGGTTATGAAAGTATTACACTCTAATCATGCGCCAAAAGCACTTGGCCCATATAGTCAGGCCATTGAAGTTAATGGATTTGTTTTCACATCCGGCCAGATTCCAATTGATCCGGCTACAGATAAGTTCGTGACAGGTGGTATCAAGGAACAGACTCGTCAGTCACTCACAAATGTGCAAAATGTACTGAAAGAGGCTGGCATCGATCTTAGCCACGTGGTAAAAACAACAGTTTTCCTGTCTGACATGGATAACTTTGCAGCAATGAATGAGGTTTACGCTGAGTTCTTCGTCCAGCCTTTCCCAGCACGCTCTGCTGTTGCAGTAAAGACATTGCCAAAGGGTGCTCTGGTAGAGATTGAATGTGTAGCAGTGAAGTAAAACACAAATTGCTAATTCACAAGTTACTTGCTACGTTTCACCTTATACTTGTCGAATCCTTCACCGTAAACACCGATGACTGCACTCTGAGAGACAAATGCAGTAGGGTCAATTTCATCTATAAGACGAAAGATTGTACTCGATTCTCTACGTTTCGCAAGTACAAAAAGCATTTTTACGTCATGACCGGAATAGAACCCCTGAGCATTGATCACCGTACATCCACGATGAGGATTCTCATTGATGCGCTGGCCTATTTCATCGTACTTATCCGAGATGATAAAGAACTGCACGGAACGACGCATGGAATTTACCACCTGATCTATACAAAAGGCTGTGATAAAGAGAACTACATAACCGTAAATAACCTTTTCCCAATCTTTCAGGACAATATAACTGGATGTAACAATGATCACATCGCATATCAAAATGACCTTACCTAAGGATATATCCCTATACTTATTGATGATTGCAGCAATAATATCAGTTCCACCCGTGCTTCCATTCGATGACAAGCCCAATCCTACTCCACAGCCTGTGAATACAGCCCCTATCACACTTGCCATAAACGGTTGGTCATGAAGCAAATGCAAATTAGCCGTAAACAAGCGGAATGCAGATAGAGAAATAGTAAGTACGACAATACCATAAATAGTTCTGATACAGAATTTCATACCTAGAAGCCTAAGCGCGAATATCATCAGTACAGCATTTATAACGAAATAAGTGTATTCAACAGGGATTCCAAAACCCCAGAACACGATAGATGAGATACCAGACACCCCACCTGTTGTGATATTATTAGGCAATAGAAATACGGTCCACCCAATACAATACGACAACATTGCTATGGTTATTAGCACATAATCACGAACTTCCTTAAATATATTCTTTTTTTCTAATTTGATTGGTTCCATCTTTTTGCATTTTGGGAACAAAGGTAAAACAAGAAAAGAAAATAGCAAAATAAATATTCAAAAAATATAGATAGCAGGAGTAAAAAAGATATCTATAAGGCTTATTTACATGTTAACCCCCAAAAGTATATTTACGACTTTCAGGGGTCATTTCAATGTGGCATGCACTAAAAAAACACCAACTAATATTATTCTACAATATAGAACTTGCTAAAGGAGCAGCTTGGACGTATGTTCTTGCGCCAAGTTCCTTATCAAGCATGTATAATCCGAGGCCGTTATCCTTGATCATCTTAAGATTGTCGATAATGGTTTGAGCATTCTCTTCTTCCTCCACTTGTTCGTCGATAAACCATTTCAACATACTCTGAGTAGCATAATCATTATCCTCAATAGTAAGTGCGAAAAGATTATTTATCATGGTTGTAATCTTCTGTTCATGAGCGAGTATACTTTCAAAGACTTCTAAGACAGAAAACCATTCTGTCGGAACTTCATCAATGGCCTTTAGAATAACCCTACCATTACGTTGAATGACAAAGTTGAAGAAAATCTTAGCATGGTCCTGCTCTTCCTTAAACTGCACCTCACACCACCTTGCCATACCCGTCTGCCCAATAGAATGGCAATAAGATGCCATTGACAGATAGAGATAAGCCGACCACATCTCTGCATTAATCTGTGCATTGATTGCTTTTTCAATTTTTTCGCTTAACATAATTATTAATTTTAAATTGTGATTATATAAACTCTAAGAAACGAGCTCTAACAATAGTCAATCTTCTAAATATTGACTAGCGCACAAATATAACTAAAAATACTTATATAAATATCTTTTTCTAGATTTCTTTTTCACATTTTCATAACAAACAATCGTGGTTCTACCATTATGCGTAACTATGCATGCCACTCAAATAATAATTTACGCCAAGATATGTCATCAATAGTATGATAAAGGTGAATATCATATAGGCATGATAGAAAACATCATTTCGCATCGGCTTAAGACTTTGGCTGTGAACACCGGCTGCATATACCAGAAAAGCGATAAGCGCCCATGTCTCTTTGGGATCCCAGGACCAGTAATTCCCCCACGATATATTTGCCCATATTGCTCCGAGAAATATACCAATGCCCATCATCGAAACGGATGGATAGAGCATGACACGTGAATAAAGTGTCAGTTTATCTATGGTACGATGAAATATCAGACGTATAAAAGCGGTGACTGCAATCATGAAAATAAAAGCCATGAGCAAATAGGCTATCAACAGCGATGACACATGAACATACAGAAGCCTTGAACGAAGTACCGGCATGAGATAAGTCTTACTGCCAACCATGAATACGACACCCACGACGGCTATGAATGTAACTAGTACCAATAAGAACAAGAAGGTCTTTCTCCTTTTTACACTGAGTTTCGACAAGTTCATCCGGAAACCACATCGTCTGTCAAAAAGCATCCAAATGGAAGAAAGAAATAACAGATAATATCCTGCATAAGAAACAGGTATTCCGTAAGGATCGTAGTTGACAGCCAGAGTACTGCTATTGTCTTCTGTATCGTATGCCATCTGATAGAACCGGTAATTCTGGTAGCTGAGAATATCATTCATTGATATATCCTGTTTAAAGGTATGCCCATCAGATTTATCTGTCACGGTGACATGACTAATATAGTCAGACGGCATTTGTGAACCGGGATAATATTTTATATCAAACGAGTTGAGACATATCCTGACTGGCATATCAACAATAGATGAATAACGGTTATTGAGTACAAACATCTCCATATTATCACTCGGAGCCAAATGTAAGGTTCCGTGCTTAGCTGTCATTTCAGTGAGTAGCGCACCTGTCAGAATGAGTATCAAAGATGAATGCAACAGCCAGAGCACAGGTCTTCTGCCAAGATGCTTAGCTGCATATATAATTCCCGTAGCAGCAGCGGTTCCCCATAAAGCAGTAAACCACCATGTACCGTAAATATGATCCGACGCATAAGTCATGTCGTGACTTTGCCCCAGAAATGTAGCTGTAGCCATCACGACAATTAATACAATAAGTAGTATTACTGATATTCTTTTCATATGATCAGCTCCTATTACTTTGACTATATAAGAGGGTACAAAATTAACAATAAAATTGATAAGAACAACTATCCTGCATAATATTTTAGCTATGCCAACTTCTCTTTATGCTGGCAATAGCGCTGACACTGTCCACATATATCATATTCTAACATCACTATCGGTAATACCATATAAGCATATTAGGCAAGTAATCGCCTACAATCGTACATTTTTCGAATACATTATTGCAAAATGACAGTCCACTTTTCATTTATTTGATTAATTTTGCAGAAATATTATGATCACATTACCAGATCTAAGTATAACAGTTATTTCGATGATAAACAATATAAACATTCCTGCATCAAAAGAGGTATTCAATATCTTTAAGCAGTTGAACAATGTTCCACGTCCATCATGGCACGAGGAAAAAGTAGCAGACTATCTTTGCAATTTTGCAGAGAAGCACGGCTTGGAATATAAGCGCGATGCCCATCATTGTGTTGTCATCAAGAAAGCAGCAACAATAGGGCATGAAAAAGCGGTTCCCGTAGTAATACTGAACCATTGTGATATGGTTTGCGTAGCAGAGAAGGGCAAGAAATTCGACCCTCAAAATGATACGATCAAATCATACGAGGATGAAGGATGGCTGAAAGCGGAAGGTACATCACTTGGTGCCGACAACGGGATAGGACTGTCAATGGCACTTGCTGTCCTGCAGGATGACAGCATCATCCATGGACCGATTGAAGTTATCGCGACAACCAACGAAGAGGATGGAATGACAGGTGCAGCCAACCTTGCTCCTGATTTTATCACAGGACGAAAAGTCATTAATCTTGACTCAGAAGATTACGACACCATCACGGTCGGATCAGCAGGTGCTTACCTGCAATTTTCAAGAATACCATATATTAAACAGAGTGCACCGGCAAGATATATCTTTTATAAGATAAGTATTACTGGTGGATTAGGTGGTCACTCCGGTGTTGACATCAACAAGGGAAGAGCTAATGCCAATAAGATTATATGTAGTCTGTTAAACGAAATGAACTGCATACTGGATATCGTCATCAGTGAGATCAATGGTGGCGAAGCCAACAATTCCATTGCGGCAAATGCTGAAGCGATCATAGGAGTAAGCCAGGCAAAGAGCGAAGCCTTTGAGAAAGGCATTCAGGACTGTTTTAATAAACTGAAAAGCCAATATGCAGATACAGAAATAGCACTCACCTGCATAGTGAAAAAGACAAATGCCCCTTTAGAAATTATCAACAAAGACACTTCCGACAAATTACTACACAGCGTGGATGAAATCCCATACGGGCCTTTAAAAATGAGTGATTCATTAGAAGACACTGTGGAGACCTCAAACAATACAGGCATGATACGCACCAACGAACAGGAAATCTTCATTTCAAACTACAGCCGCAGTTTTATTGATATGGACGTCATCAAACTCGGGAATCTCATCAAAGACATTCTTAACGAGGCAGGTGCCAATACTGAAGTGATCATGTCAGCCCCTGCATGGCAATCAGACATAACATCTCCATTTATTAAGTTGACCGAAGATGTATTTGCCGATGTACTGGGATTTAAGCCACATAAGGTTGCCATGCATTTCGCTCTCGAAGGAGGTTATTTCGTTCAGAAATATCCTGATATAGAAATAGTGTCTATTGGACCAAAAATCATTGAACCCCACTCTATCACCGAACGTGTAAGCGTCAGCACTATCAATGATATATGGAAAGTATTCATCGAACTATTATATAGGTTGGCCAATTAGCCAACCTATACAATATTCATCTATTTAGTTTTAAAGAAATCCAATCCCTGTCCCAACGGACAAACAAAACGGCACCAAGGTTTGGTGATAAAGATTGATAAAATGACCGAAACGATGCCGATGACAGAGGCCACCAGTGGAGCAACAGATATACTGAATGCACTAAACGGCTCGATATCACCGATGATGCTCAAGTCTATTCCGGCAAGGAATGTAATGATGATGGCTAGAAATATCGCCTTACGGACGATAAGTAGAACCTTCACGACCTTTAATGGAACCGGATATTTATGTTTATGAAGGTGACCGGCCAATTCCTGAAGTCCTCCAAACGGACATACATAGACACAATAAAACTTCTTCTTGGTAAACAGAGGTAGCGCTATCGATAATATGGTCACCACAAATAATCCCCATTGCATCTCCATCGGTATCCCCTGATGAAGCCAGCCTATAAATTGAGAAACAGACAACATTGCTGACTGCCAGAAACCTAATACAATGACAGAGATGATGAGCAATGGCAAACGGAGTTTCTTGGCCCATTTCGGCACAAAAAACAAAACCATCGCTAAAACGGAAATCACCACCAGCAATATATTTTTGATCCAAATACTCGTTGGCAGTGAATTATCTATCTTATTTGTTGTAATCTGCGGTGCTGATTCTGCCTTTGATACCCTGTCACTATCCGCCTCCTGTATCGCCGTTGAATCAGTCGTTTTTATCATTTTGACGGTAGCTGTATCTGCTGCCTTTGATACAGATACACTATCCGACTTTATTTTTTTTTTACTGACGCTGACTTTGAAGAGGTTTTCGATGTTGGAATAAGTGCATTTGCAGCAGCAGCTTTCATCGAACGGATAACAGCAGTACTGGTATATGTAGCACCTGTGACAGCATCAACCTCTTTATTGGCAGCTTCCTTAAATTTCATTCCATTCCAAACAGCAAACAGACCTGCATTACGCACTTTTGCCACGAAATTAGGGGTTTCTTGATTTGCCAAGAGAGTCACATTTTTTATTATTCCGTCATTATTAACAGCAATCAGTAGAGGTGTCGATCCGGCAAAACCAGTGATACCGCTGGAATAAAAACTAGACAAGACTAACTTTCCGACAGACTCACTTTCACTTCCCAGCACATCATAAACGCCACCGGATATTTTGCTTACACTCTTTGCTGTAGGAAATTCCTTAACTACATCATTCATTGTAGCTAGAGTTTCACCTTTCTCTACGATATTCTGTGCTTCAACAGATATAATGCCTGCTAAAATCAGCAGCATCGACATAAATAATCTTTTCATAAAAAATTCTCCTTTTATTAGCTTGTGCAAAGCTACAAATAATAATTCGATGAATCACTAATTTATTGTCATAAAAGTATTAAAATGATGTATAAATACCTAACAATTAGTATATGTTTCTCTGTTAATTTTTGAATTCCAGAGTCAAGATATGCATCAAATGCCTTCTTGAATATTTCAGTTAACATGGGAATACCATTACTGCATCATATTCCCGATAGTCTCACTCTGTGATTTCTCCTGTTTCATATCGTCATTGCTGATGGTATGTTTTGTCTTCTTCACTGCAGCATTTCGTCCACCGATGGTATAGCTGGCACTGAACATTGCGATGCTCAGAGGGATGGATGTGCAGCTACGATTTACAAAATCTTTTCCTTTTGTATAAGATTTTATATCCAGATGGGAACCACCCAAAGGCATCACGCCCGTGACACTCAGGCTAAGACGGTCGTTAAGGAATGTGCGCGACAGACTGCCCATTACAATATTGTATCCTGTAGAATATCCCTGAAGATTATAGGTCTTTGTTGATGTCATCACATTAGCACTCAGTTTTAAATTCAGTGGTAATGTCTGCTGCAGTCCGGCCATAAGATTTCCCTGCCATCCGTTATTACTTAATCCCAATTCAGCACTTTTCAAATCAACATACGACATACCTCCATTAAGCATGATACGAGTATTCTTTGACGCGTTAAAATTAATATATGCATTCAGACCTGTCTGATGGTTCTTGACAATATTGCCATAAGTGGAATTCAACAACCCGTTTCCGTCATAGAAGCTATATCTTTCTATCGCATTGTCACAGATACTCTCCCGTAACGTAAGGTTGACCATCCATTTCATCGTAAAGAAATTATACACCAGATTAATGTTATGCGACTTCTCACAGTCTAGATTCGTATTACCGTAGCTCAATGCCGTAGGATCAGATTTGTCCACGTATGGGCTGAGCATCGTAATATTCGGTCGGCTAATGCGCATATTATATGCCAGCCCTATATTTTGAGTTTCAGCCAACTTATATAAGATGCTACCCGAAGGAACGAGATTGCCGTAATTGAGATCGAAGTTTTGACCTACTCCAGCCAGATATTTCACCTGTTGCCAAGTGTGTTCATAACGCAGACCGCCCTTTAAGCTCAATGCATTTATCTTTGCTGTCATCTCAGCATATCCTGCAAGGATATCATTTGTATGTTTATAATCGAGACTGCTTGCCGTATCCAGTGTTCTGACATCATTAATTATATGATAGTAATCAGATGTCGATGTGTTGTTGCGGATAATATATTTTGCACCGGCATCAAGAATGAACATTTTGTGAAGTGGTGTAGAGTAATCAGCCTGAAAAGTATGTTCAACTGTGTTGTTATGAGCATCGGTATAGCGGTCTGTAAGATTAAGGAGCGATGTCGTTACATCAGTATTGAAATAGCTCAGCGTTTTATTCTTAGTAGGTGATGTGGATATGAGGTACGACAGCGTCAACGTGCGATCTTTATGCCCGGCAAAGGAACGCTGATAGTCCACGCTACCGTTAATGGAATAACGATTCATCTTGCTATTGGTGGAATTACCGTAAGAGAGCCCGTTGCCATAAAATCCTCCGCTCATTGACGTCAATCCCTTTCCGTCGTTGTCATTATCAAATCCCATCAGTCCAAACGATGCCGACAGAAGACGCAATGAGTCAATCTCATAACTCATGCTCATGTTTGCCATTTTGAAATCGTTCGTATTTTCACTGTTGTTCGATGTATTCATTAGTGAACTGCCCGATGCGCTCGTCTGTTCACGGTCGGATGTAACATCCATATCCTTCATCTTATTGTGATTGACACTCATATTTACCGACATACTCAACTTGCCCTGTTGCATAGCGCCGTATACACTGCCACCGTAGCCACGGTTACCCACCTGCCCACGGATTGTAGCACTTAGATTATTCATGTTTGCCGACTGACCGTTTATCTTGTTCATCACGATATTCAGTACGCCACCCACTCCTTCGGCATCATATTTTGCACCGGGATTTGTAACAACTTCGATATTCTTGATCATGCTGGCAGGCATGTTCTTCAGTATCTGCCCCGGGTTGCTACTCAACATGACGTTCGGCTTACCGTCCACATACACCTTAAAACTACTGCTTCCATTGACAGTTATATTGTCATTACCGTCCACCGTCACCATAGGCACTTTACGGAGCATGTCAAGAGTGTTGCTCGACTTAGAGTCAACATCATTTTCCACGCTGTAACTCATCTTATCCACCTCCATCTTAACTAACGGTTTTTGGGCAGTCACAGCGACGCCTTTCAGTTGCTTTGCATTATCTGAGATATAAAGAATGCCAAAATCTTTTGTCGACTCACCCTTTAATTTAAAATTGTGAGAGACGTCATTACGTCCCATCGAACTGATGACGATTGTATATTCACCGACATTACTTACCTGTGACTTAAAAGCACCGTTTTTATCAGTAACGAACATTGCCACAGGCTTATCCATCTTCTTCTGTTTAAATATTCTCACCGAGGCAAACATTTCGCCTTGATGAGAAACAGAATCCTGAACCAATCCCTTGACCAATGTATTCTGAGCGAAAGCAGAGCCACCCAGAATCATCACCATACTCAAAACTAATAACCTGATTTTCATATTTTTATTTTTTCATTATTAAATTCCGATGCAAAGATAAGGTAATCTATAAATGTAACAAAATTATCTTCGACTAAATCACTATTTACTTTCGACCAAATGTAATACTCAGTAGTTGGTATTTTTTTATTTTATTACATATTATCAGAAAATATTTGTATCTTCGCAGCCATGATGGACATACTAAAAGAACTAAAAACCAAGACGCACCCGCGAGTGTTGGGCGCGTTCGACATATTTAAGTATATCGGACCGGGACTACTGGTAACCGTAGGATTCATCGATCCGGGAAACTGGGCAAGTAATTTTGCAGCCGGTTCTGACTTCGGATATGCACTTCTCTGGGTAGTCACGCTCTCCACAATCATGCTTATTGCGTTGCAGCATAACGTCGCCCATCTTGGCATTGTCACAGGATTATGCCTTAGTGAAGCAGCCGATAAATACACGCCTAAATGTATAGGGCGTCCAATTATCATTACAGCTGTACTCGCCAGCATCTCAACATCACTGGCAGAAATTCTCGGAGGTGCCATCGCCCTGCAGATGCTCTTCCGAATACCCATTATCTGGGGAGCCATACTCACCACTGTGGCAGTAATGATCATGATTTTCACCAATTCTTATAAAAGGATGGAACGTGCCATCATCGGATTTGTATCGATGATAGGACTTTCCTTTATCTATGAACTGTTTCTCGTACATATTGATTGGCCAGCCGCCACACGTGGATGGGTGGTGCCTAGCATACCTCAAGGCAGTCTGATGATTATAATGAGCGTGCTCGGTGCTGTAGTGATGCCGCATAATCTGTTCCTGCACTCCGAAGTTATCCAAAGTCGTCAAATTCACAAACGATCTGACGACTACATACAAAAGACTCTGAAATATGAGTTTTTCGATACACTGTTTTCGATGATTGTGGGTTGGGCTATCAATAGTGCAATGATTTTGCTTGCAGCCTCTACATTTTTCCGTGAGGGCACCCATGTTGAGGAACTTTCTCAGGCACAGTCACTACTCTTTCCGTTACTGGGAAACAACGCTGCAAACATATTTGCGATTGCACTCCTGCTCGCAGGCATATCAAGTACCATCACTAGCGGCATGGCTGCAGGCAGTATCTTCGCGGGTCTTTTCGGAGAGTCATACAATGCACATGACACCCACTCCATCGTCGGCATCTGTCTATCTCTCGGCATATCATTACTGATTATTTTCTTTATCAGTAATCCGTTTAAATGTCTCCTGATCTCACAGATGGTACTTAGCATCCAACTACCATTCACCGTTTTTCTACAAGTGAGCCTGACATCTTCCAAGCAAGTAATGGGTAAATACGCGAATAAGCCATGGAACTCTGTTTTCCTATATTCTCTGGCCGGCATTGTCACTATATTAAACCTTTGGTTACTCTTTGAAACTCTATTCTAAAAACATGAAAAAAATATCTTTAACCTTATTATCTCTTACAGTCTCAGCATTTTGCTTTGCATCTGAAAACACAGACACGCTTACGGTCACAGACAAGGTATCAAAAGCAGGTGTCGAATTTGCCACTATCTATGTTAAGAATAAACCCAATAACGGTACTATCGCGAATATAAACGGGAAATTCAGATTAAAAGACATAGAAGAGGGTGATTCCATTATCATCTCCAGTGTGGGTTATAAAACGCTTCACACCATCTTTAACAGAAAAGAATATGTTCTGACTCCTTCTAATGTGGTTTTACGTGAGGTCATCATCAAGAGCGACAACTTTCGCAAGTATCTGAAAGAGATCTGGAACAAAATCAGTGTCAATGCCCCCCAACCGTATCCTGTCCTCGATGGCATCTACAGACAACAGATTGCGGTCAACAATGAACTGGCTGTTGCTGCAGAATGTGATATGAAAATGAAGGAACCCAAATTTAAGAAATCACTCATAGAGAATGCAAAGATCCTCATCAGTGACAAACGTGCCTACGTACGTCCGGAACTTGACTTTGCCAAAAATTTCACGTTCGCCATGGTACCTGCCGGCTATCCGGGTCTCGGTGAGATCAATCCGAAGTCATACAAAAAGTTTACTTATTCGATAGACAACTCTTATGTAGACGAAAAGGGTAACACAATTACCAAGATTGATTTTGTCAAGAAGGACAGTACCTCGAATGGATATATCTATGTGAACGAAACAAATAATGCCATCATCAGATTTTACTTCCGTCGAAAGGTAAAAGACATCAAAGGTTCTAAGAATGAACTAAATGTGAAAGATATCTATTATATATGGAATACCACTTATCGGACATATAAGAACAAATACATCCATGACTATAGCCGTATGGAATTCAAATATAACCTATGTAACAAAGAAACAGGAGAAGTCAAATACAAAGTCAATGCTACTGTCGATTATAAGACGAATGATGTATTGGAAAACGCTACCAATCTGGGGGTGAATGCATTCTATATAGACTCAGAAATAAGCCCGTTTACTAACATCGATGCTATAAAAACCTCAAACAAAAAAGTTCTGAAAGGCATCGTCACCGATTACAAATAAGATGGATCGTATCTGAGTAATGCCACTACACTCTGTTGATGGTCACTTCTCGAGAATCACTGATTAAACACAAGTCTTATGCGTCATGATATTCAGGACCATCTTGTCAGTCTCATTCATCGCGTCAGCACCGATAGAAGTCAGGTTATGGATACTTTTATCCACATCGTCATCGATAATGCCTTCCACGCTTGACACACATTTATGCTGAATGGCAAGCATCGCACTGAGCACTGCTGTCGACACCCCTGTTGTCAACTTTAAGGCGCAACTGGGTTTTGCTCCGTCACATATCATTCCGGTGAGATTGGCGATCATATTCTTCACGGCAGCCGACACCTGTTCATAATTTCCGCCCATGAGATAAGTAATACCACAACTGGAACCCGTGCTAGCCACCACACATCCGCATAATGCAGATAATGCGCCAAGACTCTGTTTAATATAAATAGCAGTAAGATGACTCAATATCAAAGCTCTGATAAGCTCTTCATCCGTATTATGATTTTCATCGGCAAAGACAACCACCGGATTTGTGGCACATATACCCTGATTGCCACTTCCGGAATTACTCATCACAGGTATCATCGCACCAGCCATTCGGGCATCGCAGGCACACGATGTACTGCTGAGAATATGACTGAACATACTCTCGCCCATGATTCCCCGACCGAGCGGACGGCTCAAAATCTTTCCCAGTTCATGACCGTAACACCCTTTCAAGGCCTGCTCCGCTGCATTCTCATTGAGTCTGCGGGCTTCGAGTATAAACGAGATCTCGTCCAAAGGAGCAGTGGTGGCAAAATCGAACACCTTATACAACGTCAGTTCCACCTCAGGTTTTCTATCACTGTCATGCAGACATTTGTCTTTCTTATCAAAAAGGACATGAGCCCCTTCTTTTAAATAGATAAAATTTGTATGCGAACCCGAAATGACGGCCACACTCGAACGGTCACCGCTTTTGCATGATATCTCTATATAGAGTTTCTCTGTTATATTGTCTTTCAGATTCACACATATTCTCTTCTCAGAAATATATGCCTTACCTTCGTCGACAGCTTCTGCCGTGCAATCCTTCAGTACTTCAAGTCCATATTCTGACTTACCAATAAGTGCCCCGAGCGCGATAGCTATTGGCAATCCTACCATACCTGTCCCCGGGATCCCCACTCCCATCGCATTCTTTAGTATATTGGCACTCAGATTGGCCTCTATACGCTGAGGTTTACATCCAAGCATCTCAGTAGCCTTAGCCACACATAAAGCAACAGCCATCGGCTCTGTACAGCCGATTGCCGGGACAACCTCACTCTTCATCAATAAGATTATTCGTTGTCTTTCTGATTCTTCTATCATCTTCTGTATATAATTGATGATGCAAAGGTAATTATTAACCTTTTAACATCAATTGTTTCTCAACCATGTTTGTCAGTTCAACAAGCTGTTGAATGGTCAACTGCTCCGGTCTCTTTGTCATGACGTCCTGTGCAAAAAAGTCCGTATCAGGCATATTTCCTGTAAACATCTGTTTCAGACTTACACGCAACATCTTACGTCTTTGATTGAAAACGGATTTCACCATCCTTTTGAATAGAACCTCATCGCAGCCTAAATCTGTAGTCTCATTGCGGGTCATACGGATTACAGCACTCTTCACCTTTGGAGGAGGATTGAATACATTCTCATCCACCGTAAACAGATACTCCACGTTATACCACGCCTGAATCATCACAGCTAGTATTCCGAAGGCCTTTGTACCGGGATTTGACGCAATGCGTTCCGCCACCTCTTTCTGTATCATCCCCGTGCAGCAAGGTATCAGATCCTTATTATCCAGCATCTTAAAGAATATCTGCGAAGAAATATCATAAGGGTAATTACCGGTCAGAACAAATTGTGCACCATCGAACAGTTTATTCAAGTCCATACGTAAGAAATCCTCGCCGATGATATTCTCTTCCAGAAAAGCGAAGTGTTCCTCCAGATAAGCCACCGACTCACGGTCAATCTCCACCGCCTTCAACGGGCGGTTCTTCTTTACCAGATATTGAGTGAGCACCCCCATGCCCGGTCCTACCTCGAGAATAGGAAATTCAGGACAGGCATCCACTGTGTCGGCAATTGCCTTAGCTATATTCAGGTCGGTCAGGAAATGCTGTCCGAGATTTTTTTTTGGTCTTACTGATCTCATCCGCTGCATAATTTTCTGCGAAGGTAATGTAAAAGTGTGGAATGACAAAATATCATTATCCATATTTTGCAAAATAGACCGATACCAATTTGCATATTCGTGCAAGTATATTTTATTCAGAAAGGAAGTTTTATGCCATATATATCATCAAAAACACACATTTTTCGCAAAAATATATACAAGATGATGCTATTTTAATCAAAATAACTATCTTTGTGCCGAAATATCAAAGACAGAAAAACAAGGAAATATGGGATTATTTACAACAAAGAGTATTAGCAACCTCCTGGAAGAGGCATCAGATAAGCACGGAATGAAGAAAACCCTGTCAACGGGTGCATTGATTGCATTAGGGATAGGTGTTGTCATTGGTGCCGGATTATTTTCAATTACAGGTATCGCTGCTGCCGATTGTGCCGGTCCGGCTATCGTTATTTCTTTTGTCATCGCAGCTATCGGTTGCGCTTTTGCTGGGTTATGCTATGCCGAGTTTGCCTCTTCTATTCCGGTTGCAGGCAGCGCCTACACATATTCTTATGCGACAATGGGTGAATTTATCGCATGGATTATCGGATGGGATTTGATTCTTGAATATGCCGTAGGAGCCTCGACAATCGCATCCAGTTGGTCTGGTTATTTCTTTGAATTGCTACACTCTCTGGGATTTTCCTTACAGCGGCAGTTGATGATGACTCCATTTGAAACGGTGACGATGTCTAACGGTGAGGTGATTCACGGAATCATCAACCTTCCGTCAGTTTTTATTGTCACTCTTATGTCTATGGTATTGATACACGGAACAAAAGGATCTGCACGATTGAATAATGTAATCGTCGTACTAAAGGTCAGTATAGTCCTGCTTTTCATCTTCATTGGATTTCACTACATTGACAAGAGCAACCTCACTCCCTTTATTCCGCCTAATCAAGGGAGCTTTGGAAAATTCGGTTGGACGGGTATATTCAGAGCCGCAGGACTGATATTCTTTGCATATATGGGATTTGATGCCGTGTCAACAGCAGCACAGGAAACCAAGAATCCCCAAAAGTCAATGCCTTATGGCATATTAGGATCATTGCTGATATGCACCATACTTTATATTTTATTTGCCTATGTCCTTACCGGAGTAGCCAATTACAAGTCATTCAGCGGTGCAGGAAATGATTTGGCTCCTGTAGCAACAGCGATCAATCACATGGGTACGGTTGGTCCCGATGGTCATATCATCCCAGCCTTTCCATGGCTCAACAGGATTATTATGATAGCAATTCTTTTAGGATATTCTTCCGTTATTATGGTATTATTACTCGGTCAGAGCAGAGTCTTTTATTCCATGAGTCGTGACGGTCTGGTTCCTCCTATATTTTCACGTCTGCATACAAAATACAAGACTCCTGCAAAATCAAATCTATTATTTATGGTTTTTGTCAGTCTGATTGCTGCGTTTATTCCGGGAAGAATCATCGGAGAGATGAGTAGCATCGGAACATTATTCGCTTTTATTCTGGTCTGCATAGGAATTATCATTATACGAAAGAACAATCCGGACGTAAAACCTGCCTTTAAAACGCCTTGGGTACCGGTCATCCCCATATTGGGGGTTCTTGTATGCTTATCGATGATGGTCTCATTAAGTATAGATACATGGATACGTCTGGTAGTCTGGATGATGGTCGGTTTTGACATTTATCTCGTACGCGGCCCCAAGCACAGCAAACTGTCAGAAAATGATTCACTTGAGGAAAAACAAAAGACGAGAAATGTGACCTCCTACTGCGGATTGGCTCTCTGTGGCTTATTGGCAATCTTTACTTATCTGCATCATAAATCCGACGCAGGTAATATGACAGAGCTTATCATCTTCAATCTTATTATCGCGTTCCATCTCATATATTATTTAAGATTCAGGTTTATAAATAGACTAGTAAAATCTTGATATTCATTATTTCATTATACAGTCAACCATTCTTTTGATTTTTTGCATAAGTCTTCGATTTCGTTAATTAATTTAGAGGTATGGTAGCCGTCTGCAATGGCGTGGTTGACAAATATTGAGAAAGGAAGTAGCACTTTATTTTCATGACTGTAATATTTGCCAAATCTGATAATCGGGAATAATAGTGACGAGTCAGAATATGTATCTTGACTCATACTTTCGAAACTTAACCATGGAACGACTGAAATTGGACAAAAATTGGGAGGTGTGTTTTCTTTTGCCTTGATTTTCTTGACATCCTTATATATGTTCATGTCATCTACAACATGATCATAAAAATCCTTGAACACAGGAGAATATTCACTCCATATATCAGAAAAGGTCTTGTTGTCATCATGAAAAATCGTATAAGAAGGAACTACATAACTCCAAGTCCCTAACGTGTTATGTTCATCAAAACTCATTCTGAATTCTTTATTTTGATTGACAACACGCATGATCACATACATGAATGTAGGATAAAACCGTATATTCAAGCTTTTAATCCTACTCAGAAGCTCTGTGATATCTATATGATAATTCACATTATACTTTGTTTTGATTGTCTCAAAATAATAATCAAAATATGGTTTCCTTTCCCAATTGGATGGGACCGGTTCAAAAACAGCTTTTGTCATTTTATTCTTTAAAATATGATCTGCCTACAAACTTAGACAAATTTTCTCATACACGAAATGATTTCCTTTGAATTTGTGGTTTTTATCAGTCTAACTGTTATCATAGTAAAAGTGAACAGCAATGAAACAAAATTGTTTTATGACAAAGAAAGGCATTATCAAAATAAATATTTTGCCGATAGAATATGAAAATGAAATATATTTCTGTTAGAGATTTCGCCGATCAACATGGCATTTCAGAACGTACTGCACGCAACTATTGTGCTGTAGATAAAATTGATGGGGCTTTTCTTACGGGGAAAACCTGGAATATTCCTGAGAATACAATCCTGCCACGACGTAAGAACTCCGTTGCTGTGACTGCGATGCCATTGCTCACAGTATTAAGGGAAGAGAAGGCTATGCATTTTAAAGGCGGTATTTATCATCGCACGCAAATTGACCTCACCTATAATTCTAATCATATTGAAGGTAGTAGACTAACCCAAGAGCAAACCCGCTTTATTTTCGAGACGAATACAATAGGAATCTCGGATGCAGGTGTGAATGTGGATGATATCATTGACAGGGCAGACGCTAAATATTTTTCACAGGAATAAAACTTTTTTCAATTCCAATCTCACCTTTTAGAGGCTAGCAATCTGTTTATCAACATCTTAACTGGGTGAGATTAGGGTGAGATTGAGGTGAGATTAAAACGAATGTTATCTGTCTGTTTTCATTGACTTATCAGTCCATTCAGGATAGATAAGCCAATGGAAAATGAAAGCTATTCTTTGGCTCCATCTTTTAAGTTAAAAGTATAGTACTTTTAAGTTGAAAGACAACATCTTTTAACTTAAAAGACAGGATCGAAACATTGCAAATTCGAACTATTTGATAAGTTATTACATTATTACAAATACACTTTTGATCTGTATATGTCATAAAATTGATCAAACGAGTTCTAAAATACTGATTACCCCTTTCAATC
>Ga0302208_10000437_pt1 | contig 20066 bp, 18 predicted proteins | sample II_Fen_E2_3_FD_194577 | JGI IMG/M metagenome (GOLD analysis project Ga0302208, IMG submission 194577) | Peat permafrost microbial communities from Stordalen Mire near Abisko, Sweden - II_Fen_E2_3 | ecosystem: Environmental > Terrestrial > Soil > Wetlands > Permafrost | place: Sweden: Abisko...
TGATGAATACCGCAAGAGCATTGAAAAGGATGGCGCTTTGGAACGCCGTTTCCAGAAAATCATCGTCGAGCCCACCACGCCTGAAGAAACACTTCAGATATTGCGCAATATTAAAGACAGGTACGAGGAACACCACCACGTCACCTACACGGACGAAGCGTTGGAAGCCTGCGTGAAGCTCACCAAACGCTACGTATCCGACCGAAACTTCCCCGACAAGGCCATCGATGCCATGGACGAAGCCGGTTCCCGCGTGCATCTGTCCAACATTGTCGTACCTGCTGAATTCGAAGCCCTTGAAAAAGAGATTGATGAATGCAACCGCCAAAAAATGGACGCTGTCAACTCCCAGAATTTTGAACTAGCTGCCAGCTGCCGCGACGAAGGCAAGCAAAAGAGCGAAAAACTCGCTTTGATGAAGACGGAATGGGAAACCGGAGCCGACCTGGAACGCCAACCGGTGGATGCCGAAAAAATTGCCGAAGTGGTGGCCGTCATGACGGGTGTACCACTTCAACGAATAGCTCAGGAAGAGAGTGATAAACTCTTGAAAATGAGATATGAAATTAAGAAAAAAATCATTGGGCAAGACAAAGCGGTTGATTCCGTCGTCAAGGCCATCCAGCGCAATCGTGTAGGCTTAAAAGACCCCAACCGTCCCATCGGAGCTTTTCTTTTTGTTGGTCCCACCGGTGTTGGTAAAACCCACTTGGCCAAGCTCCTTTCCGAAGCCATGTTCGACAGCAAGGATGCCTTGCTCCGTATTGACATGAGCGAATTCATGGAAAAATTCACCGTTTCCAGACTGGTCGGAGCCCCTCCGGGATACGTCGGCTACGAAGAAGGCGGTCAGCTCACCGAAAAAGTGCGCCGCAAACCTTATTCTGTGATTTTATTAGATGAAATCGAAAAAGCGCACCCCGATGTGTTCAACCTTTTGTTGCAAGTCATGGACGAAGGCCGTCTGACCGACAGCCTAGGCCGTATGATCGACTTCAAGAACTCCATCCTGATCATGACTTCCAACGTAGGGACACGCCAACTGAAGGAGTTCGGTAAAGGCGTCGGTTTCACTCCTCCGGGTCAGACCGGCAATGTCGAATACACCAAGGGTGTTATTCAAAAAGCACTGACCAAGACCTTTGCACCAGAATTCCTGAACCGCATAGACGATGTCATTCAATTTGATCAGCTTTCCAAGGATTCGCTTCTGCAAATTATTGATCTGGAACTCGTTACATTCCATAAGCGTGTTGAGGACTTGGGCTATCTGCTCACTGTAACCGAAGAAGCTAGAAGTTTCATTTCGACAGAAGGCTACGATGTTCAGTTCGGCGCTCGTCCCTTGAAAAGGGCTATCCAGAAATACCTGGAAGATGAACTGGCTGAACTGATTCTAGGCGGAAACCTCAAACAAGGAGACCGTATCACGCTTAGTTACAACTTAGAAACCAAAAGTATGGTTCGAATGATCAACGATTTGCCAGCCTGATTTGTCAGTATTGTCAGTAAACCCACCTATTAATGAAAAAATGTCAGACCATCGGTTCTGGCATTTTTTTTGTCCTATTCGGATGTCTGCAAACTCGGACAAACCAATCAATAACTTAATCACTAAAAATACAGGACATGCAAAAAGGAAACATTGGGGTTACTACCGACAACATTTTCCCCGTCATCAAGAAATTTTTATACAGCGACCATGAAATCTTCCTCCGCGAAGTCATTTCAAACGCTGTCGATGCTAGCCAGAAACTAAAGACATTCGCTTCAGTAGGTGAATTCAAAGGTGAAACCGGAGATTTGAAAGTTCGTGTAGCCATCGATTCCGAAGCCAAAACGCTGACAATCTCGGACAATGGCATCGGGATGACCGCTGAGGAAATCGAAAAGTACATCAACCAAATCGCTTTTTCGGGTGCGGAAGAATTTCTAGAAAAATACAAGAACGACGCCAATGCCATCATTGGTCACTTCGGGCTCGGATTCTACTCTACCTTCATGGTTTCCAAGCAAGTGGACATCGTCACCAAGTCTTTCAGAGAAGGTTCTGAAGCCGTGAAATGGAGTTGCGACGGTTCACCAGAATACACCATTGAAACTATAGAGAAAGCGGAACGTGGTACTGACATTGTCCTGCATATAGACGATGACAATCTGGATTTTCTTAAGGAAAGCAAGGTCAGCGAACTTTTAAATAAGTACTGTAAATTCCTGCCTGTTCCCATCATTTTCGGCAAGAAAAAGGAATGGAAGGAAGATAAATATGTGGAAACCGACGAAGACAATCAGATCAACGACATTAAACCTGCTTGGACCCGCAAGCCTGCCGACTTGACGGAAGAAGATTACCTGAAGTTCTACAAGGACCTCTATCCAATGAGCGAGGATCCTTTGTTTCACATCCATCTGAATGTGGATTACCCCTTTAATCTGACGGGGATCCTGTATTTCCCAAAAATTAAAAACAGTGTTGAAATTCAGAAGAATAAGATTCAACTCTATTGCAATCAGGTTTATGTGACCGATTCAGTCGAAGGCATTGTTCCGGAATTCCTGACGTTGCTGCATGGTGTGATCGACTCTCCTGACATTCCTTTGAATGTTTCCCGCTCTTACCTGCAAAGCGACTCCAATGTCAAGAAAATATCCAGTCACATCACCAAAAAAGTTGGCGACCGCCTGTTGGAAATCTTCAAAAGCGACCGTACTCAGTTCGAAGCTAAATGGAATGACCTCAAGATTTTCATTCAGTATGGCATTCTGACTGAAGAAAAATTCTGGGAAAAAGCGGAAAAGTTCACCTTGCTAAAGAATGTGGACGACAAGTGCTTCACCATCGAAGAATACAAGACGCTGATTGCTGAAAATCAGACTGATAAAGAGGGTAAACTCGTTTTCCTCTACACCTCTGACAAAGATGGTCAGCATGCTTACGTAGAAGCTGCCAGAGCAAAAGGATACGACGTCCTTCTGATGGATGGTCAACTGGATGTGCACATCGTCAGCAAATTGGAGCAGCATATCGACAAAAGCAGTTTTGTCCGTGTTGACAGTGATGTGGTTGAAAACCTCATCGTGAAAGGGGAAAAAACAACCCTGTCGCTGAGTGAACCCGAACAGGAAACCCTTAAAACACTGTTCAACGGCCAGCTTCCTACACTTGAAAAAACTGAATTCAAAGTTCAACTTGAAAACCTGGGTGAAACCGGTTATCCCGTCATCGTCACGCTGAACGAGTTTATGCGTCGAATGCAGGAAATGGCGGCCATGAATCCGGGTATGAATTTCTACGGAGAAATGCCGACCAGTTATTCCTTGGTGGTCAATACCGACCATCCGCTGGTCAAGAAATTCCTGGTTGAAGATGCTGCCAACAGCGACAAAGCCAAACAGTTAATAGACCTGGCCCTACTTGCAAACGGCTTGCTCAAGGGTGAAGCACTTACAAACTTCGTTAAGCGAAGTGTGGATCTCATTGATTAAATTTGAGTGAAGGAATACATATCAATGGAATAATGTATCTTTGATAGATATTCCGAAAATAAACGGTGCTTCGGAGTAGTTTACGACTCTGAAGCACTTTTTTTATGTTGATTTTTATGAAACGACTGTTGGTGTTTCTCCTTCTGTTCGCTTTGCTGCAACCTGCACCTGCTCAAAAGGTCGGTCTTGTGTTGAGCGGCGGTGGTGCTAAGGGCATCGCACACATAGGCTTATTACAGGCATTGGAGGAAAACGGCATTCCCATCGATTATATTACAGGCACCTCCATCGGAGCAGTTGTCGGTGGGCTCTATGCCATGGGGTATACACCTGCAGAGATGCTGGCGCTCATAAAATCGGAGGAATTCAAGAACTGGAGGAACGGAACTGTCGAAAACCAGTACATGGATTTTTTTCGGAAGCCGGATCCAACTCCTGAAATTTTAATCACTTCCATTTCGTTGAAGGATTCAATCATCAATCCTAAAAAGCTGTTGCCCAACAGTTTGCTGAATCCAATTCAGTTGAATTTTGCTTTTCTGAAGCTTTGCGCTCAAGCTACTGGTCAATGTCAGAATAATTTTGACAACTTATTCGTGCCCTTCCGTAGTGTCGCATCCAATGTCTATACCCGTAAATCGTTTGTTTTCCGCAAAGGAGATTTGGGAGATGCCATCCGTGCCTCCATGTCTTTTCCTTTTGTGTTCAAAGCCATTCGGGTGAACGGCAGCCTCATGTACGACGGTGCCATCTACAACAATTATCCGGTGAATGTGATGAAAAGCGATTTTCACCCGGACATTATGATTGGATGCATGGTGGACAACCTGGATAAGATGCCTGCCGACTATGATATGATGGGCCAACTTAAGAATATGATCCTGCATTCAACGACAGACTCAATTTCACCGGGTAAGGGCGTCCAATTGAACCTGAATTTGGATGAAGTAGCCTTGTTGGATTTCGATCAGGTGGACACAGCCTATAAAATAGGTTATGATGGAGCCATGGCTCACATGGATTCCATTAAAAAGATGATATCAAGACGTGTAGATCCGTTTGCGCTCAATTTGAAACGCAATTATTATAAAAGTCAGGCACCAGCCCTCCGTTTTCGAGAAATTCAAATCAACGGCGTCACCGATGTTCAGCGTGATTTTCTGCTCAAAGTGCTCAAACAGGACGGCAGTAATTACTTTACACTCGAAGATTTCAAGGTCGCTTATTTTAAAATGATGGAAAACAGTAAGATAAAGGAAATTATTCCCCATGCTGTTTTTCAGGAAGCCGATCAATCCTTTAAATTGATACTGGATGTGGAAATGGACGACGACATAGATATTGCCATTGGCGCCAACCTCTCTTCCTCCGTTTCCAACCAACTGTACCTGGGCGTCAATTATCAGATACTCAACGATTATTCTCAAATATATACGGCTGAAACCTATATGGGAAAGTTTCTGAATGCCTTCAATCTGACATCGCGTTTCAATTTCAACGGGAAGAAATTGCCTCAATACCTCGCCCTTCAATTTACGACACAGTATTACAACTATTTCCAGGATCAAAAACTATTTTATCAAAGCAGTTTGCCTGCCTTTGTCAACCAATTGGAAACGTATGTAAAGTTTCGGTATGGATTTCCACTCCATCGCAATGGAAAAGTGGAAATTTCACTTGGCGGTGCGTATATGGTTGATACATATGCCCAAAATAAACTGAGTACTGTTACATCAAACACCTATGACAACAGTGTTTACGGTTTTGGCTCTTTCACCATGCGTTATGAGCAAAACGCCCTGAACCTCAAGCAGTATGCAACTTCAGGAAAGCGTATCTATGCTATTGGGCAATACATCTCGGGTATCGAAAGTTACAACTATGGGGACACAACCGGTCATGTAGTCAAATCGGCAAACTCACTAAACTATTTCCAGCTCTCGGGTGGATTTGAAAATTACTGTACACTCAATAATCGTTTTATTATTGGAACGAAAGGTGAATTCGTTTTCAACAACAAACGAATTCTCGATAATTATACGTCCAGCATCATTCAGGCGCCATCGTTCACGCCTACACCACACAGTATGACCACTTTCAATGAAGCATTTCGGTCAAATCAGTTCCTGGCAGTCGGTGTACTACCTATTTGGAACATCCGTCCTTCTCTGTATCTCAGGGGTGAATTCTATGGCTTTTTTCCCTTGCAGTCACTTTATGACGGGTACAATGGTGCCGCTTTGAAGGAAACCTCGTGGTCACATATCCAAACCTTGTCAGAAGTGGCTTTGGTTTATAATTTGCCTGTTACCAACATCAGTTTGTACCTGAACCGTTACAGCTATCCACAAAAAAACTGGAATTTTGGGGTGAATCTCGGATTCCTTATATTCGCCAAGCGATTTATTGAATAGAAACTCCATACTAATCACTTATGCGAAAACTGATCGTACTGTTGACAGGAATACTTTGCTTTCAGACGCTTTCCGCAATGATTCCAGTTATTGATTATCGCATCATCCCTTTGCCAAACGATATAACGCTGCAGCCGAACCAGTCTTTTATGTTGGATCAGCATGTTCGGATTATTTACCAGCCCGGAAATCCAAAAATGAAAGCAAACGCAGTGTTTCTGGCGCACTATCTAAAAGATCAAACGGGTCTGGAATTTTCCTCTGCAAAAGGGAAATCAAAGGGTAAAGTCTTGCAACTTTCTTTGGGTTTGAAGGTTGATAATCCTGAATCGTATCGATTAAGTATAAATTCAGATAGTATTGTTATTCAGGGAGTTACCGAAGCTGGTGTATTTCTTGGTATTCAGACATTGAGAAAGTCGATTTCTGCGGCAGCACAAGGTACAGTCTCTTTGCCAGGGGTCATCATTAATGATGCACCACGGTTTGCCTATCGAGGCATGCATCTGGATGTTGCCCGTCATTTTTTCACAGTCGATGAAGTGAAACGCTACATCGACATCTTGGTTTTACACAACATCAATACCTTTCACTGGCACCTGACCGACGATCAGGGTTGGCGAATTGAAATCAAAAAGTATCCGAAATTGACCAAAATTGGCTCCACGAGACCTGAAACGGTCATTGGTCACAATACTGGAAAGTATGATGGTGTACCGGTTAGTGGGTTCTATACGCAGAAACAAGTCCGTGATGTAGTGGAATATGCAGCAAAACGATACATCAATGTGATTCCTGAAATCGATTTGCCCGGGCATATGCTGGGTGCCCTGGCCGCCTATCCAGAATTGGGATGTACCGGCGGACCCTATGCTTTGTGGTGTCAATGGGGTGTTTCTAATGATGTGCTATGTGCTGGAAATGATAAGACTCTCACTTTCATTCGCGATGTGCTTACGGAAATCACCCAACTGTTTCCTTCCAAATACATTCATGTCGGTAGTGACGAGTGTCCGAAAGCCAATTGGATAAAATGCCCCAAATGTCAGGCCCGAATTCAGTCCCTTGGTTTGAAGTCCGATAGTAAATATTCAGCTGAAATGCATTTGCAAAGTTATATAATGTCTTATGCAGAACAGGTTTTACAGGAAAAAGGTCGTAGAATGATAGGCTGGGATGAGATACTGGAAGGTAGCCCTTCTCCCAATTCCATTGTTATGTCCTGGCGTGGAATGATTGGTGGAATTCAAGCTGCCCAGCTCAAGCATCAAGTAATCATGACACCCAATTCACATTTGTATTTTGATCATTATCAATCCAAACCGATAGAATCCGAACCCTTGGCAATCGGCGGTTATTCGCCTTTAAGCATGGTGTACGGCTTGGAGCCCGTTCCAACTGTCCTTTCTGAGGATGAACGGAAGTATATCATTGGTGTACAGGCAAATGTGTGGACAGAATATATATCCACCTTCAAACAAGTCGAATATATGCTTTTACCCCGTTTGGCCGCTTTGTGCGAAGTTCAATGGACCCAACCCGCCCTTAAAGATTCCAGTGACTTTCTAAACAGATTGCCAATTATGGTCAACCTATATAACCGATATGGTTATAATTACGGAAAGAATATCCAATAAATACAAAAGAAAAATCCCTTATGAACGTATGAACATAAGGGATTTTCTTAAAGTGACCACGATAGGATTCAAACCTATAACCTTCGCATCCGTAGTGCGATGCTCTATTCAGTTGAGCTACGTAGCCATTGCGTTATTGCGAGTGCAAAGATACCGTATTTTGGCAAATTGACAAACCCTCGCTGCGTTTTTTTCGATATTTTTTGGCTTCTACGGCTTAAACTCTCAGATTCAGCGGGTTTAGAATGGCATTACGTTATCGCCCCCTTCACCATTTTCATAGGGATTGGACGTATTGACAGGTGGTGCACCGGCAAATCCCGATTCACGGTTGATGCGTGATGCAAGGATGTTGGATCCGGCGCCCGGTTCAATGTCTTCATCCGGATTGCAGAACTTGGCGAATTGCGCCTTGAATCTCAGCCTGACATCACCGACGGAACCGTTTCGGTGCTTTGCAATGATGATTTCAGCCATGCCAACCAGACTGTTGCCTTGAGTGTCTTCCAGGATCTTATAGTACTCCGGACGGTGGATGAAGCAAACCATATCCGCATCTTGTTCAATGGCACCCGATTCACGCAAGTCGGCTAATTGAGGTCTCTTGGAGTCAGCACCGCTGCCTGAACGGTTTTCCACACCACGGTTCAGCTGTGACAAGGCGATGATTGGTATGTTCAATTCCTTGGCCAGCCCTTTCAGTGACCTGGAAATCATGGACACTTCCTGTTCGCGGCTTCCAAAAGTCGAACCGCTGGCGTTCATCAGCTGCAGGTAGTCAATGATGATGATTTCGACGTGGTGTTCGCGAACCAATCTTCTGGCTTTGGTACGGAACTCAAATATGGACAAACTTGGTGTATCGTCGATGTACAAAGGTGCATCGTACAGATCCTTGATTTTATAGTCCAATTGATGCCATTCGTGTTCCAGCAACTGGCCATTCCTGATTTTTTCCCCTTCGATTTCGCAGACATTAATAATCAAACGATTGACTAACTGAACGTTGGACATTTCAAGGGAGAAGACCGCTACAGGTTTCTTATAATTAACTGCCATGTTTTTAGCCATGGAAAGCACAAAGGCTGTTTTACCCATGGCTGGACGGGCGGCAATAATGACCAAATCGGATTTCTGCCAACCTGAAGTCATCTTGTCCAATCCAGTAAAACCGGAAGCAAGGCCACTTAAACCATCTTTTCGTTCAGCGGCAATATTCAACAATTTGATGGCTTCCTCGATGACTGGATTGATTTGCATCACATCCTTTTTCATGTTGCGCTGGGAAATCTCAAACAGGCTGGCTTCGGCATCCTGCATCAGATCATCTACGTCCATCGTTTCATCAAAGGCTTTGCCTGAAATTTCCGAAGTGAAGCGTATCAGTTCCCTGGCAAGGAATTTCTGCGCCACAATACGGGCATGAAACTCCAAGTGAGCGGTGGAGACGACTTTACCGGTGAGCTGGGCCAAATAATAGGCGCCACCAGCTTCATCCAACGTGCCTTCTTTTTTAAGTTGTTCCTGCACGGTCAGCATGTCCACAGGCCTTTGCAGGATGGCCAAGTTTTGGATGGCAGTGAAAATCACTTCATGGGCATGCTCATAGAAGCTTTGTGGCTTCAGAATGTCACTAACGATGGAATAGGCATCTTTCTCCAGCATCAGGGCACCCAAAACGGCTTCTTCCAACTCTCTGGCTTCAGGCGGGCGTTTTCCGGCATCAGTTAGGTAAATGGGGTTGGATTTGGCTCTACCCTGACGATAATTCTTACGTTCTTCCATGTTTTTTTTCTTACGTTCCCAAAGGTACATAAGAAAAACATAATCCTTAAAAAAAGCTTTCAACAGGCCTGTTGATAACTTGCCCTGTTAGCCGAATAGTTGTATATTTGTAGAACATTTTCCAACTGCATATCGAAATTTCGAGAACATGATCTGTTTTCCAAACGCCAAAATCAATTTGGGTTTACGGGTGACCGAAAAAAGGCCGGATGGTTATCACAACCTGGAAACGGTGTTTTACCCCATTGGTCTTAAAGATGCCTTGGAAGTTGTTCCACATCCGGTAGGCAAACCTTATTCCTTAGAAGTCAATACGCTGTTTCATGCCGATTTAGGAATGGACGAAGAAAAAAACATCGTAACCAAGGCTTTTCGCTTGATGGAAAAACAGTTTAGAATTCAGCCCTCCGCATTTTTCCTTAAAAAAAGTATTCCAACCGGAGCAGGTCTTGGAGGTGGCTCTTCTGATGCAGCTAATGCGCTTAAAATCATCAGCCTGATGAATAATATTGGGCTTACGGATAGGGACTTGGAACAATTATCTGCACAAATTGGTGCAGACTGTGCATTTTTTATCAAAAATAACCCGATATTTGCATCCGGTATAGGAACCGATTTTGAAGACGTTTCGCTGAACCTGCGTGGATTGTTTTTAGTCTTGATAAAGCCCGATGTACACGTGTCTACAGCTGAAGCCTACTCTCAGGTCTATCCCGCTCACCCGGCTAGATCCCTGAAAGAATGTATCGGATATCCTATCGAAACGTGGAGAGACAACGTGATCAACGATTTTGAACCTTCTGTATTTCTGAAATATCCGGTCATTGGAGAAATCAAGGAAGCACTTTACCGTAATGGAGCCGTATATGCATCCATGTCCGGTAGCGGTTCTTCCGTATATGGGTTGTTTAAATTGCCGGTCGATTTGAAAACGGCTTTTCCAGGTTGTTTCTACTGGAGTGAAAATCTTTGATAATTAAATGATTAAACTGAATATAATATAAAATAATGGCAAAATTCAAAGGAGCGATCGTAGTCGATTTGGAGCGTTGCAAGGGTTGTGATGTTTGTGTGAACAGCTGCCCGTTCGATGTTCTGCGTTTATCGAAAGACGTCAATACCAAAGGCTATACCTATTCGTATATGCTGAATCCGGATAACTGCACCGGATGCGCCAGTTGTGGTTACGTTTGTCCGGATGGATGCATCCAGGTGTATCGTATTAAAGAAGAAAAAGAATGAAAGAAATACTATTGATGAAAGGCAATGAAGCGATTGCTCATGCCTCCATACGCTGCGGAGCCGACGGTTACTTCGGATATCCCATCACGCCGCAGTCCGAAATCATGGAAACATTGATGGAGCAAAAGCCTTGGGAAACAACTGGAATGGTTGTACTGCAGGCAGAAAGCGAAATAGCCTCTGTTCAAATGGTTTACGGTGGTGCCGCCACCGGTAAAAAATGCCTCACTACGTCTTCCAGTCCTGGTGTCAGTCTGATGCAGGAAGGCATATCCTTTGCTTCTGGTGCCGATCTGCCCATGCTTTTGGTCAATGTGATGCGGGGCGGTCCCGGTCTGGGAACCATTCAACCGAGCCAGTCCGATTATTTTCAATCGGTCAAAGGCGGTGGACATGGTGACTACAAACTCATCGTATTGGCTCCGAATTCCGTTCAGGAAATGGCTGATTTTGTGGGACTTGGTTTTGACCTATCGTTCAAATACCGCATTCCAGCCATGATTCTGACCGATGGTGTCATTGGTCAGATGATGGAAAAGGTCGTTTTACCCCCTTTCAAACCGCGCCGTACCGAAGCTGAAGTTGCCGCTGAATGCCCTTGGGCAGCCTACGGAAAACCGGCCAGCCGTAAGCGAAACGTTGTTTCATCCCTGGATTTGGATCCGTATCGGATGGAAAAGAAGAACGATGAACGCCAGGAACGGTATCGTTTGGTGGAAGCCACCGAAGTACGTTATGAAGAATTCATGTGTGAAGATGCTGATTACCTGGTTGTTGCTTTTGGATCTGCTGCCCGTATCAGTTTGAAATCCGTGGAATTGCTTCGCGAGGAAGGCATCAAAGTCGGAATGTTGAGACCCATTACTCTCTGGCCTTTCCCAACCAAGGTGTTGGCTAAATATGCCGATAAGGTGAAATCCATGCTGACCGTCGAACTAAACGCCGGACAGATGATTGAAGACGTTCGGCTTGCAGTGAACGGTAAAGTTCCGGTATTTCACTATGGTCGTTTAGGCGGTGTAGTTCCTGCACCGGAAGAAATCGTCGATGCACTGAAAAAACAAATGTAAGTTAATGAAATTCAGAAAGATATGTCAAATACTATAATAAATCCCGATAATCTGGTGTATCAGAAATCCAGTCTGATGCTGGACAACACCATGCATTATTGCCCCGGTTGCAGCCATGGAACGGCGCATCAGGTGTTAGCGAATGTCATTGAAGAAATGGGCATGCAGGAAAAGACCATCGGTGTAGCTCCCGTAGGTTGTGCTGTGTTCATGTACAATTACCTCGATATAGACTTTGCGGAAGCGGCTCACGGCCGTGCTCCCGCGTTGGCAACAGCCATCAAACGCTTAAATCCGGACCGTTTGGTATTCACGTATCAAGGTGATGGTGATTTGGCTGCCATTGGCACGGCGGAAACCATTCATGCTGCAAACCGTGGGGAAAACATTTCCATCATTTTCATCAACAACGGAATTTATGGTATGACCGGAGGCCAAATGGCTCCAACCACCCTTCCGGGAATGATCACTTCAACCTGTCCAATGGGCAGAAACGAAGCGCTCAATGGCCATCCGTTGAAAATCACGGAGTTGCTGGCCCAATTGGAAGGTGTTTGTTACGCTACCAGGCAAAGTGTCCATAACGTTGCAAGCGTTAAAAAAACAAAGAAAGCCATTCGGAAAGCCTTCGAAAACTCCATGCAAGGCAAAGGGACCAGCATCGTTGAAATCGTTTCGACTTGCAATGCCGGTTGGAAGATGACTCCCGTTGAAGCCAACAAATGGATGGTAGAAAACATGTTCCCGTATTACCCACTGGGCGATTTGAAAGATAAATAATCATGAAGGAAGAAATAATCATTGCAGGTTTTGGTGGACAGGGCGTTCTGTCCATGGGTAAGATTCTCGCCTATGCAGGTATGACCAGTGGTATGGAAGTTTCGTGGATGCCAGCTTACGGGCCAGAACAACGGGGTGGTACAGCCAATGTCACCGTTATTCTGAGCGAAAGCCGCATCAGCTCACCCATATTGAATCAATTTGATACTGCCATCATCCTGAACCAACAGTCGCTCAATAAGTTCGAAAGCCAGGTAAAACCCGGTGGAATTCTACTCTACGATCCGCATGGCATCAAGAATCCGCCTACTCGTACAGATATTCAGATTTTCAAGGTTAAAGCCATGGAGGCGACTTATGAAATGGATAACATCAAATCCTACAATATGATTGTGCTTGGTGCCTATGTCAAGGTTAAACCTGTAGTTACTATGGAAGGTATTCTAAAAGGTTTGAAAAAATCACTACCGCCCCGCCATCATCACTTATTGCCTATGAATGAGGCCGCTTTGATAAAAGGCGGAGAAATAGTGGAATAATCTCCATTCACATCGATTAAAATCAGGCGGTTTTCTTTGGAAGACCGCCTTCTTTTTTGCTACCTTTGCAACGTTTTGGTGATGCGGTGGAATTCATTCATCCGCATAAAAGGGAATCCGGTTGAAACCCGGAACAGTACCCGCTGCTGTAAAGTTCAAAACAACCCCGGTTCTACAACGCCACTGTTCAAGCAAGAATGGGAAGGCTAATCGGGGCGAACTGAGTCAGAAAACCTGCCAGGATTTTTATCATGCTTTCGGGAGAAAAAGCTTAATGAATGACTACCCATCAAAAATTCGGTATCATTGGTTGGCTTGTCCTTTTATTAACCAACTAATTATCAATTAGATGAAGAATTCTTTTCGTTTGATGAACGCTGCTTTACTGGCAGCTGGCTTGAGTATTGCCTTGACGGCTTGTGATCCGGAAACGGAAGTGACAACAAGTGTGATCACCTTTGAAGATGTGGCGTTGGACACCACAGGTTACTGGAACGGCAATGACCTTGCAGGTACGTTATCTTCTTTTGAATCCTGGGGAACAACTATATATTCCTACACAGGAAGTTATCATTCAGGCATACTGACCTGCCCCAATGTTTTTAATGAAGACCAGACCTACTTTTCTACATGGTGGAGCGGTATGGCTTGTTCCAGCAAAACCGATAAGGAAACAATCGGCCTTGCCAATCAATACAGCGTCTATGCAAATTCTGGTGCATCAGGGTCCAAAAAATTTGCACTGATTGGCTCAGATGGTGCACAGTGTTCCTTTGAACAATCAGTGGACGTTAAGAGCTTGATGGTCAATAATTCAACCTATGTTTATTGGGCGTTGAAAGATGGCAGGGATGGTTACGGTGCCGTCCGGAAATTCGAAACCGGGGACTATTTCACGGTTACGGTTGCTGGTTTTGATTCAACTGGTGTGAAGACCAGTCAAGTTGAATTTCCCTTAGCAGACTTCCGAAATTCCAAATCTTACATATGTAGCGATTGGACCAAAATATCCTTGGCATCACTTGGTAAGGTTAAATCTCTTTCCTTTAAGTTTGCATCCTCAGATACAGGTGATTACGGAATGAATACCCCTGCCTATTTCTGCATTGACAACATCGTATACGACAAATAATAAGGAACTTACTGCTATTATGAGTATTTTTGTGAACCAATAGTTCTATAGATAGTATAAATATCCGATAATTGTATATAAATGCGAATTGACATTATTACCGTTTTACCCGATTTACTGGAAGGTCCGCTGAATTGTTCCATCTTGAAACGTGCTCAGGACAAAGGAATTGCCCAAATAAAGGTGCACAATCTACGCGAATATTCCACGGACGTAAAACACCGTCGAGTGGATGATTACGCATTTGGGTTCTCAGCCGGAATGGTCCTTCAGATTGAACCGATTGACCGAATCATTACCCAGCTGAAAAGCGAACGAACCTACGATGAAATCATATATACCTCCCCTGATGGTGAAATGTTCAACCAACCCATGGCCAACCGAATGTCCTTGATGGAAAACATCATCATTCTCTGTGGTCATTACAAAGGCATCGACCACCGAATTCGTGAACACTTCATTACCAGGGAGATATCTATAGGTGATTATGTCCTGACAGGTGGCGAACTGGCAGCCGCCATCATTGCCGATGCTGTAGTTCGCGTCATTCCAGGCGCCATTTCCGACGAACAGTCTGCGCTGTCCGATTCTTTTCAGGACAACCTGTTGGCGCCGCCGGTTTACACAAGACCTGCCGTATATAATGGTTGGGAAGTTCCGGAAATACTACTCTCCGGACATCAGCGAAAAATCGAGGAATGGGAGCATCAGCAAGCAGTTGAACGCACAAAATTACTACGTCCGGACCTACTGAAATAAACTTATGAACATTTTTGATCCGTCAGACAAGCGGAAGGCTGAAGTTCTTCAATTTCAAGAGCTCCGATCAATTCGCGAACGGATTTAAAACCATGACGTTCACAGTATTCCACGATGCCGTCTGCAATTTTCGGAGAAATGGCCGGATCAATGAAATTGGCTGTACCAACCTGAATGGCTGAAGCTCCTGCGAGCAGAAATTCAATGGCATCGGTCGCTGAAGAAATACCGCCCAATCCAACAATCGGAATTTGAATTGCTTTGGATGTTTGCCAGACCATGCGCAATGCAATAGGCTTCACGCAGGCACCGGATAAACCACCCGTTACGGTAGAAAGAACCGGTTTCCGCTTTTCGGCGTTGATGGCCATGCCCAGTAATGTGTTGATCATGGAAACAGAATCCGCACCGCTTGCTTCCACGGCTCGGGCAATCTCCGTAATGTCTGTGACATTGGGTGAAAGCTTCACCATCAAATGCTTTTTATATACTTTTCGAACGGCATCAACAACTCTGGCTGCACCTATTGCCGTCGTACCGAAAGCCATACCACCTTCTTTGACGTTTGGGCATGAAATATTCAGTTCAATTCCAGGAATGTGTGCCAGTGCACTGATGATTTCAGCCGTTTCTACATAGTCTTCCACGGTCGAACCGGATACGTTGACCAAGATGTTCGTATCGAACTTCATGATACGGGGATAGATGGTGTCTACAAAGTAATGAACGCCCTTATTCTGCAGTCCCACAGCGTTTAACATTCCCATTGGGGTTTCAGCCATGCGGGGATACGGATTCCCTTCACGATGACGAAGGGTGGTACCTTTAACAACAATACCTCCTATTCGCGCAAGGTCCATAAAGTCAGTGAACTCCTCACCAAAACCAAAGGTACCGGAAGCTGTCATAACTGGATTTCGAAGCTTCAAACCGTTCAAATCAATACTTTGATCTACCATTTCAGTTTTTTTATGTTGAAAATTGGACCTGTCGTACAGGTGCAAACGTGACCGTCAACCGTATCTTCCACACAGCAGAGGCAAGCTCCGATGCCGCATGCCATAGAATTCTCCAGTGATACCTCGCATTCAATATTTTTTTTGCTGGCATATTTTGCAACAGCCTGCATCATCGGTTTCGGACCGCAGGTATAGATTCTGGTGAACACTTTTTCGTTCAGAATGCTGTGTTGAGTGACAAAGCCTTTTTCACCGGCACTGGCATCCTCTGTTGTGGTGTATACTTCACCGTATTTGGAGAATTCGTCGAGTTCAAGCAAGTCGTTGGCTGAACGGGCCCCAAGAAGAAAGGTCACTTTTAAGCCTTGTTCCTTGATTTCTTTGCCGAGCATCAATAGGGGAGCAACTCCGACACCACCGCCGATAAGTAAAACCTTATCGTTGGCTTCAGGTTTGCTGAAGTTATTGCCCAAAGGCAGTATCATGTTGACTTTATTTCCGACAGGCGTTGCAGCGAGGGTTTTGGTACCATCACCGATCAATTGGATCAACAACCATAGCAGATTCTTTTTCGAATCGACGAAATTTATCGAGATGGGCCTTCTTAAATAGGTATTGGGGGAACCGTCCACACGAACCTGAATGAATTGTCCGGGATGCATGATGGGCAGTGGACTTTCTTGGTGAAACTTCATCAAAACATATTGGGCATTTAGCACTTGGGTTTCGACCAGTTGCAAATCCAAAATAAAGCTTGTATAATTTTGCATATTCTTGCAGTATCTTTCTTCTTCACAAAGATACGGTTTCCATCGAAAGCGTGCAAACGGTTGAGAGTCGTTTTTTATGGGGGCGTTAGTCCTTGTTGCTGGGAACAAACTCCTCGTAGGTATTATCGGAGTAAAATACAGCTATCTTCTTCACTTTGACGGAAGTCTGTGATTTGATATTAACTTGCTGATTAACTGTTTGTTTGGGGGTCAATTGCATCAGTTTTGACTCGATTTCCCTCGAATATTCTGTTTTATCCGGGGAGTTGGACGGAAATGCGCCATCCTCATCGAACAAAGTGGGTGTTTTTGGGTCACCCGAACCATCCAGGTACATGGAACCAATTCCGGAGATTAACCAACCGGGATTGATGTCGGGGTAGGTAGCAAGAATTCGTTGCAAATTTTCCAGGCCTGGTTTATTTCTTCCATGGAGGATGTGTGAAACGACAGCACGATTCAAACCGACTTCGTCCGCGAAGTTGGAAGGAGACAAATTTTTGTCTTCAATGATTTTCTGAATTCGATCTTTCATTCGTGGTCGTTTTTAAAATGTCACTTCACTGTTTTGCAATTGGATGTTTTCACTTTCTGAAATTTTCACTTTTTGAAGTGAGGCACGTGCATTGTAATTTTTCATTTTTCCAGATGGATTTTTTTTTTGCATTTTAAATGGTGCAAAAAATGACGGTCTTTTTTGGTTCTCAACAGTTGTTGATAAAGCAGTTGAAACCTGAACCCAATTCCAGAAGGTTATACACAAATGTAACAAGTAAAATTTACATTCGCAAACCCAATTTACATTAACTACAAATATGTTTAATTGCCATTTGTAACTATAGTGTGACGTCATTTGTAACAAAAGTTAAGTTGTAATAATTTACAGAATTAAACAGGAGATAAGTTATTAAAGTTGCGACTTTAAATAAATAATATAAATAGCTGATATATAATACAATAATGCAATAAATATTCCTATTATATCGTCAATTCATGAGTGTTTTTGATACAATTGATAAGTTATATGAAGTATGACTTTATATAACAATTATAAATACTTGGTTATTAGGTTTATAATTTATATTTTATCCCTTTTAATAGCCCCTTTGGCTTGTTTTCATCTGTATACAATACATTTGTAATTAGTGAGTTGCAGAGTTTGATCATTGAAAATTATGCCTGCATTGTCTAAGCATGCATGGCTTCATAGTTTACAATTACAATTTTATAATTTACATATTGTATGTTTCATTATGTAAACCCCAACAATAATCTATGAACAGTTTATCAACACCTACTTAAATTGTAAACCGAAAATTTGCATCTGTAAAATCAAAATCGCTGAGAATTCAATATTTTTTACACGCACGGGTAAAGGCCCAGAATATTCAATTCTGAGCGCATTTTGAAGTTTCAGTATAGATAAGTATGTAAATTGCTGAAAATCAGGCAGTAAATTCTAAAAAAATAAAAACGGACCAAATGATCCGTTTAATGCATGATTTTGTAGAGAAGTTCCTTTAATAGTTCAGCATCCGGAATGCTTTTACTCTCAAAACCCTTTGCCTTGGCATCATAGGCTCTGAACAAGCTAATTATATTCATGGTTTTCAAGGCATTGTAATTCCTCGCTCCTTCTGTAAACTCGCGTACACGAAAAGGTGCGATGCCCAATTCACTCGCAACAGCGCTGGGTGATTTGTCCACAAGATAGTGGTACAACATTAAATTGCTAAAAAATCCGGATAGAAGGGCAACCGTTTTTACCAACGGATTGGCTTTAGGGTTCTTTCCGTAGTAAACCGCAATCTTGTTTGCCTTTAAAATGTTTTTAGTTACAATGGCACTTTGAAGTTCGAAATCATTGTATTCCTTACTGATTCCGATGTTTAGCTCCACCAAAGTTGGTGTGATACGTGTTTCACCCTTGGGAATGGTGATGGTTAGTTTCTCGAGCTCACCCACTATCCTACCCAAATCGCTTCCGAGATACTCAGCTAAGAGTTCAGCAGTGCGGTCGTCAATCCCTAAACCCTTGGATTTGGCATAGTTGATGATCCAGCCTGGGAGTTCATTGTCGTACAGTTTCTTAGATTCATAAAGAATACCAGTTTTATCCAACTCCGAAGCCAATTTTTTGCGCTTATCCAGGCTGCCGTTCTTATAATTGACAATCAGGATGGTCGATTGCATCGGTTTCTCCAGATAAATGGATAAAGTATCCATATCCTTGATATCCTGCGCCTCTTTTACAAGTACGACCCTGTGTTTGGCCATCATGGGATACTGCCTTGCCAAGCTTATGACCTGACGCATGTCGGTATCTTTGCCATAGACCACGGCCAGGTCAAATTCCTTTTCAGACTCCGTCATCAACAACTCCATCAGGGAGTCGGTGATATTATCAATATAATACGACTCGTCACCCATCAAGAAATAGATAGGTTTTAGGTTTCCGGCCTTGACATCAGCCAGGATGGATTGCGGAGTTTGGGCGGATTTGGCCATTTTAAAAACGTAAATGCTTGACAGATCGTCCGTTACGGATTAGGATATCCAAGGCAGTGATTCCAATGTTCAAATGATCCTGAACATACAATTCATTGACCTGCTGGTCGCTCTTGCTTGTTTTGACACCTGTTGAAATAAAAGGTTGGTCAGAAATCAACAATAAGGCGCCTGTAGGAATGCCATTGTAGAATCCAACGGAAAAAAGAGTTGCTGTTTCCATATCCACAGCCATCGCCCGGATGCGGTGCAGGTATTCCTTGAACTGCTCATCGAATTCCCAAACCCTACGATTGGTTGTGTAGACTGTCCCCGTATAATAATCCTTTTGGTAATCACGGATGGTGGTGGATACGGCACGTTGCAGGCTAAATGCGGGCAAAGATGGTACTTCGGGCGGGAAATAGTCGTTGGAGGTGCCTTCGCCACGAATGGCCGCAATAGGCAATACAAAATCGCCCAATGTTGTACCGTCCTTTAATACACCACATTTTCCGAGAAAAAGAACGGCATTTGGTTCAACTGCCGAAAGCAGGTCCATGATGGTGGCGGCATTGGCGCTGCCCATCCCGAAATTGATGATGGTGATGCCATTGGCGGTGGCATTTGGCATATTTCCCTCTTTCCCAAGAACTTCCACTCCGAATTTTTCGGCAAAAAGCTGAACATACTGATTGAAATTCGTAAGCAAAATGTATTTGCCGAATCCTTCCAACGGACGTTTTGTGTAACGCGGCAACCAATTGTCAACAATTTCCTTTTTAGTCTTCATGGTATTTCTTTATCTTTATCCTTTGAAAACAAAAATACGAAATGTTTGACTTAAACTTGCCAGCTTACGACTACAAAATGCGTACTGTGCACGGGAAAAACGAGATTTACGACTTCCTGAGACGTAAATTTGTTGCTTTGACGCCGGAAGAATGGGTTCGTCAACATTTTACGCATTTTTTGATCAACGAAAAACATTATCCTGCTGGTAGAA
>Ga0302208_10000438_pt1 | contig 20063 bp, 16 predicted proteins | sample II_Fen_E2_3_FD_194577 | JGI IMG/M metagenome (GOLD analysis project Ga0302208, IMG submission 194577) | Peat permafrost microbial communities from Stordalen Mire near Abisko, Sweden - II_Fen_E2_3 | ecosystem: Environmental > Terrestrial > Soil > Wetlands > Permafrost | place: Sweden: Abisko...
TGCTTCTACTGCGGGTGGCTTGTCTGCCGCTATCACCACCTCGGGATACAGCCTGGCTACCCTTACTGAAATTAGCATTACCGGCACCCTTGATGCCCGCGACTTTGTTACCTTACGCGATAATATGCCGCTTTTATCCACTGTCGATATGAGTGCTGCCACCATAGGAGCCTATAACGGAAGTGCGGGTACGCATGCCGGTATCTTGGTTTATCCTGCAAACGAACTCCCGAGGTTTGCCTTCTGTACTGCCAGTTGGGTAGGGAAAGCAACCCTGGTTTCGGTAGTTATCCCTTCAACGGTAACTTCACTTGGAATGCTGGCTTTTTATGGCTGCCACAACTTAACTGCGGTTACGATTCCCACTTCGGTGGTTTCTATTGGAAGTTCTGTTTTTACGTATTGCAATGGATTAACCTCGGTGACTATCCCCTTTTCGGTTACGGCCATTGGAAGTGATGCTTTTAATGGTTGCACGGGACTCACGACGATTGTAATCCCGGCTTCGGTAAAATCTATTGGAGACCAGGCTTTTTATTTGTGCAACGGTCTACTATCAGCAACTATCCCCTCTTCGGTAATTTCAATTGGAGTTCGGGCATTTTATGCCTGTAACAAATTAGTATCCCTTTTTTCCTATTTAACAACACCGGATAACCTGAGTATAGGCTCCGATGTGTTTTATTCAGTACCGGGGACTTGTGTCCTGCACGTACCACTGGGAGCCAAAGCAGCTTATCTGGCGGCAGCACAATGGAATGTTTTTAATATAGTAGAAGACATAGTATCCTCAGGCGTAACTCCTGCCACGGCACAGACCTTGCAGGTCAGCGTACATAACGGTCAAGTGCTGATCACGGGGGCACGTGTGGGTGAAACGATTACTATCTGCACCCTTCATGGCAGTACAATCTATTGCCAACAGGCAGTTGCACCAACAGTAGCAGTAAGCCTGCCTATGTCCGGTGTCTATATCGTTCAGGCAGGTGTCCGGGCTGTGAAAGTAATTAATCCTCCTGATGGAGCTGGATGGTGACTCTGCTTTTGATACTTGGGGCAGGATATCCGGTTTTCAAGAAAGAAGGATCTGTTTTTACAAACTGATCAATAAAAAAATTGTAATGGTTGTTACCGGATTTACAATGACAACTCCCTGTATTATAAGAATTTGAAATCCGCTACTTTCATTTGATTCAGAATACTTTAAAAACCAGTATAAGTAGTTGGTAATATATAATGTCTTGTTTTATTCTTCTTGAAATATGACCTCTCCCCCTGCCCTCTCTATACCTCTATCCCCCTTCGGGGACTTTCTCCTGAAGGAGAAAGAAATAGGAAAAGAGTATTTGAGAGGGCGATAGAGCTGAGGGTTGATTAAGTGTTTTTTTTAATAGGGCATTATTTATTACCCATTACTTAGTACTGTTTTTTTTAGTCTGTTTCATAAAACCTTATTTTCATTTGTTCAACCTTAGTAGTCAGTAGGTAACTCCTAAACACAACTTTATTCTTTGCCTGATTTTCTGTACTTAATATTCTTATCAAAGAAAATTGAGAAGTTACGTATATTGAAAATTATTTCTTCGCTTGGGTTAAGATTTGAAATCGTTAAACCGATAGGTTATTGATTTTCTATCGAAATAGATTACTCATTGCTTCTGTCGATTACCCTGGAGAGTGAAATTAAGAAAACACACTTTATAAAAGAGTATTAAGAGCAAAATTTACAAAATATTTTGTCAGGGTTGATACATTGGCAAAAAATAGCTCTCAATAGAGATTATCGTGTCAACTATGTCTTGGATAATTATCACTCCTCACCGACCCTCTTCAAGGATTCAAAATAAACACATTCCTTCAAAAACAGGAATCTATTTCCAACAGTGAGTCTAAATATCGTTTAAATCAGGCTGTTTTTCTATAAAAGAATGATTTGTTTGCCCTTTTCGCAAAGAAAAAGTTATCAACAGTTTGTAGTTTCAAAAAAAACATCTATTTTTGCACTCCCAAAGTCAGATATAGAAAAATAATAACGCAAAATACTATAAGCAATGAAAAGGACATTCCAACCTTCAGTTAGGAAAAGAAATAACAAACACGGATTCCGTGAAAGAATGGCAACAGCAAACGGACGCAGAGTACTGGCAGCCCGTCGTGCCAAAGGCAGATCAAAACTTACCGTTGCCGATGAAGGACGTCACAAAGCGTAACATTTCTGCAAAAACAATATAAAGAAAGTAAAGACTTCACAGTAAGTTTTTACTTTTTTTGTTTTCATGCCCGTCAGACGCAATAAATTGATTATTTTTGGGGTTTAAATGAAGAGACACCCGGGAGGTGACTCCAAGGATTTAATTTTCTGATTCTCAAGTATAGAAATTCCGTTTATTTATGAATATAAAAAAATTCTGGAAAGAAACATTCGCCGGTTTTATTCTCAAAAACTTCCTCCTTGCTTTGGGTATTATCATAGCAGTGGCCTGGATTGCGTTAATAGGGGTTGATTTTTATACCCATCATGGGGAATCGGAAACAATCCCTGATTTACGGGGATCGTATGTGGAAGAAGCTGAAATTATACTGGCCAAGAAAGGACTTTATCCGATGGTGATTGATTCGGTGTATGTGCGGGATAAGAAATTAGGGACTATCATTGACCAGATTCCTCCGGCAAATTCTACGGTGAAACAGAACCGACCTATCTACCTGATCATTAATTCACGCTCGGTACGTCAGGTGCCTATCCCTGAAATCAATGATGTATCGTATCGTCAGGCAGATGCGATGCTTCAATCGATGGGGCTCAGCGTATCGAATGTAGAGTATGCCCCTTCTGAATTTAAAGATTTAGTAATTGATGTAAAATACCACGGACGAAGCATTACCCCGGGAACACGCATTCCGGAAGGCAGTACGGTGGTATTGGTGGTAGGAAGCGGGTTAGGAAATTCACAGGCAATCGCCCCATCATTGAAAGGGTTGGGATTGGAGGAAGCCACTCAGGAAATACAATCAGCCACCCTGATCATTGGATCGGTGGAATATGATGTCACTCCGTCGGGCAACGAAGACGAATATATCATTTACCGCCAACGTCCTTCAGCAGGCACATCGTTAACTTCAGGCAGCCGGATTGATGTATACCTGACCAAGGATAAAGCGCGGCTAAAAGAAGTATTTGAAGAAGATAAAAAGAAGGAAGAAACTGACGAACAGTTCTTTTAAAAACAAACATAACCGGTAACACGTGGCAGAAGATTTTATGGATGAACTCGAGTTGGATGAACTCGTTGAGGTAGGAGAGGAGCAAGAGCTTTTTGAACATTTCCGATTTGTGGTTGATAAGGGTACCAACACTATTCGTATTGATAAATACCTGGTGAACTGCATGTCCAACACGTCGCGCAACAGGATACAGGATGCGGCTGATGGAGGAAATATCCTGGTGAACGGAAAGCCGGTAAAATCGAACTATAAAGCCAAGCCACAGGATGTGATCACCATTGTACTGGCTTATCCGCCATCGGAGTTTGAAATCATACCCCAGGATATACCCATTAAGATTGTTTATGAGGATGATGACATTATGCTGGTGAATAAACAACCGAACCTGGTGGTTCACCCCGGCTTCGGGAACTTTGATGGGACATTGCTGAATGCCATTGCCTGGCATATGAAAGATCATCCGGATTTTGATCCCAATGATTCACGTATAGGGCTGGTACATCGCATTGATAAAGACACTTCGGGGCTATTGCTGATTGCCAAGACCCCGGAAGCCAAATCCAACCTGGGAAAACAATTTTTTGACAAGACTACCCAACGGCGCTATCAGGCCCTTGTATGGGGGAATGTCAAGGAAAATGAAGGCACCATCATCGGCGACCTGGCACGTGATCCCCGGGACCGTATGTTGTTCAAGGTATTTCCTGAAGGGGAGAACCCGGTGGCAAAACATGCCATAACGCATTATAAGGTGCTGGAGAGGCTCGCATACGTCACCCTGGTAGAATGTCGCCTGGAGACAGGCAGAACGCACCAGATACGGGTTCATATGAAGCATTTGGGGCATACCATATTCAACGATGAACGCTATGGGGGGCATGATATCTTGAAAGGGACCACTGCATCAAAGTATAAGCAATTTGTAAAGAATTGCTTTGAAATCTGTCCACGTCAGGCCTTGCATGCTAAAACACTGGGTTTTGTGCATCCCCGCACGGGTGAATACATGCATTTTGAAAGCGATTTGCCGGATGATATGCAGCAGTTGATAGACAAGTGGCGTGGCTATGCCAAAATGCTGGCAGAAGAGTAGAAGAGAACCCCTGGCCCCTAAAGGGGAATAAGATGGACTCTATTGTTTTATAAAAGTGATTGAATTTATTTTTAAACAGATATACTAATTTAAACTCTCCCTCAACAGTCGGAGTTGGGGGGCATTCAATATGAAAAAGAACATAGCCATCGTAGCAGGTGGAGATTCATCAGAAGTAGTGGTTTCGCTTAAAAGTGCAGCCGGACTCTATTCATTTATGGATAAAGAACGTTACAATGTCTTCATTGTGACGATAGTTGGAAAAGTATGGCAACTTGAATGGTCGGATACAGAGAAGATTGTCATCGACAAGAATGATTTTAGCTTTACCCGGGAAGGTGTGAGGACAACATTTGATTTTGCTTATATCACCATACACGGTACTCCTGGTGAGAATGGGATATTACAGGGATATTTCGAATTATCTGGTATCCCGTATTCGTGCTGCGGAGTGTTGGCAGCTGCAATTACCTTCAACAAGTTTGCATGCAATACCTATCTGAAAAGCTTTGGCATTAAAGTAGCCGAATCCATGGTACTGCGTGCCGGACAAATTATATCAGCCGAAGAAGTAGCTGAAAAGATTGGTTTCCCGTGCTTTATAAAGCCAAATGTAGGAGGAAGCAGTTTTGGGGTTACCAAGGTGAAGAGCATTGATCAGGTTCAACCCTCCATTGCAAAAGCCTTTGAAGAAGGTGAAGAAGTGATGATAGAAGCTTTTCTGTCGGGAACGGAAATTACCTGCGGAATCTATAAAACTAAAAAGAAATCACAGGTGTTACCTGTGACTGAAGTCGTGAGCGAGAATGAGTTCTTCGATTACGATGCAAAATACAAGGGTCAGGTGAAAGAGATTACACCTGCCAGATTAAGCGATTCCTTAACAGGAAGGGTTCAACAACTCACTTCGGCTATTTACGATATCCTGGGATGTAAAGGAATTGTGCGGATTGATTACATTATCTCGGAAGGGGAAGTGATTAATTTACTGGAAGTCAATACTACACCCGGAATGACTGCCACCAGCTTTATTCCTCAGCAGATCGCTGCCGCCGGATTAAAGATTAAGGATGTAATGACTGAAATTATTGAAAATGAATTCATAGGTTGATCGGTTGATGAGTTACCCGGTTGATTCGGTCATTGGTTCATTTGAAGATGGAAGAGTATCCTGTATTCGGGGATAATATATAAAGACTAAAATGCTTCATACTTATAATTTATGAAATCATTCAACGAAATAACCCAGCTGGTAACCTCTGAAATAACCCAGCTTAGCTGGAGTAAGGAACCTCGTGGATTGTATGAACCGATCGGGTATGTACTGTCATTGGGTGGAAAGAGGATTCGCCCTGCCTTGACTTTGATGGCCTGCAACCTCTTCTCAGAGGAGATACAACCGGCCATGCAACCAGCCCTTGGGTTGGAGATATTTCATAACTTCACCTTGTTGCATGATGACATCATGGACAAAGCCGATGTACGTCGGGGACAACAGACTGTTCATAAAAAATGGGACGATAATACGGCCATTCTTTCAGGGGACGTGATGCAAATTGCGTCTTACCAGTTTATTGCAAATACTCCCATCAAGTACTTAAAACCCGTATTGGATTTGTTCTCACTGACAGCAGCCGAAATCTGCGAAGGTCAGCAGTATGATGTGGACTTTGAACATCGCGATGTGGTGAAAGGGGAAGAATACCTTGAAATGATTCGCTTGAAAACAGCTGTATTGTTGGGTTGTGCCCTGAAAACAGGTGCCTGGATTGGTGGGGCAGGAGAGGAGGATGCACAAAATCTATATGACTTTGGCATTAATATCGGGCTTGCTTTCCAACTCAAGGATGACTTGCTGGATGTGTATGGAGACGAAGCTACCTTTGGGAAAAAAATAGGAGGCGATATCCTTTGTAATAAGAAAACTTATCTATTGATTCATGCCCTGGAACGTGCAACGGGGAACGATGCTTCTGAATTACAAAAGTGGCTTAAAATAACCGACTCTCACCTGGATCGGGATAAAATTAAAAGCATTACTTCCCTTTACAATCATCTTGGTGTAAAAGCAATTTGCGAAGATAAGATGCTGTTTTACTTTAGTAAGGCCATCGCACACCTGGAAAAAGTATCTGTTTTGGAAAATAAAAAGCAAGAATTGAGAAATTTAGCTGAAAAATTAATGTTCAGACAAGATTAATTTTTATCTTTGTTGGCATAATTATTTCAACACTTGTAAAAGTATGCCTTACAGAAGACTGCCCAATACCGATCAGGCCCGTTTGCGTGCTTTACGCACAGCAATCCTTCAGGATGAAAAACAAAATTACGGTGATCAGATCGTCACCTATAAAACCATCAATGAAGCCAAAAACTATCTGAATGGTTTTGAAAAACAGCTGGCGCAATACCAACAAATGCTGGAAAGCCAGATCTCGGCAAACAAGCATTACCAACAGATTGTACATAACGCCCGCCTTTACATTTCACATTTCATACAGGTCTTTAATTTATCGGTAATCCGTGGGGATATAAAAAAGGAGCATAAGCTTTTTTATAACCTGGACCAGCATATTCATACAGTTCCGGATTTAAGCACCGAGGCAGCTTTGCTTCACTGGGGGCAATGTATTATTGATGGTGAAAATGAAAGGTTGCGCAATGGCGGGTTGCCAATCTACAATCCAACCATTGCTAAGGTGAAAGTCCATTATGAGATATTCAAGGAATATAAATCCAATCAGAAGCTACATCAAAGTACGACCAATAGGAATTGGGAGGATCTGGTAAGCCTGCGTGAAAAAGGGGATGCTATTATTCTGGATATCTGGAATCAGGTAGAAGCTAAATATAAAGACGAAAGGCCTTATTCCAGGTTAATAAAATGCCAGGCTTACGGATTGGTCTATTATTACCGGAAAGGTGAAAAGGTATTGACTAAAACTGATGACCTGATACTTTTATAATTCACTTTTAAAGCAGGAATGAATCTGCGAAAGCCCGGTAGTATCTTTTTTAGGGCTACCAGTTTCATGCCCCGACAGGCAATTGTTCCTGTATTTTCAGAGCCTGTTTTCTTCAACCAGGACAATGATTCTTTCTACAATTTTATCTTTATCCCTGCCATCGTATTCCGCTTTTAGGTTTGTGCCAAATATCCGTGCCACACCTTGCCAGAAAAAGGCTGTAAAGCTTCCCCGATAGGCTTTTATCAATTCATAGGGTGATTGGTTGCACTCCCGGTCGATAAGTTTCAGCAACATCTTTCCCTGGTTCAGGTTCATCTTCTTCAATTCAGGCTCATACTTTTTTAATATTTCTTTCTCATATTGGGAAAGGTATTTTTTTCGCTCTTTATCGTCGGGTAATAAAACTAATTTCTTATTTGTTTTGTTTAATTCGTATGCTATCAATTTAGCATAAGGTAGAGTTACCTTTACATCTCTCACCGTGGTCCAGTAAAATTGTTCCTGCTTTCTGTTCTTGAATTTCTCCTCAGGATAGATAGTCAGATCACTCAGGTATACCGCGAGCATGGTATCTTTACCATTCTTTTCTATCCACACGATGGGATCTCCCAGTGGTACACTTTGATATGGCTTTTGTGCAAAAATATCTCCCGATAAGACAGTCAGCAAGACATAGGAGAATATGAAAACTTTTTTTATCATATTGGTAAAATGGGATGAATCATCTGAATTCTAGCTGACCTCACTACAATATCTGTTCCAAATGCATCTATATTTAAGTAAAAGGCATTAATACACAACATATTTATCATTCAGACCATTACAATCCTTAGGATTGTTTCCTTATTTGCGGATTAGTCTAATAAAAAATGTTGACTTATGAAGAAAAGCACACTCTTGCTGGCAATACTTGTGTTGGGTCAGGCTCTTCATGGTCAGATAGCTACTGTTATTCCTTCCTCCACGTCTATTGCATTAACTTCTGTTGCCGATACCCACACATGGAGTCCATTTAATAATCCGGCCATGTTAGGTTATTTAGTTTCACCCGAGTTTGCCATCCAGTTCGAAAACAGATATTTGCTTTCAGAACTCTCCACAAAGAGTGTTCAACTGGCATTGCCTACCGCATTGCTGAACACCGGAATTTCATTCTCTCATTTTGGCTATTCGCTTTATCATGAAATGCTTTTAGGAATTGCCTTTGCCCGTAATTTCTCTGATAAGTTTGCCCTGGCGGTTCAGTTTAATTACTATACTGCCTATTTTTCCGCTTCGAATGCATATCATGGCGCATTTTTACCGCAAATAGGTCTGTCAGTCAGGTTCTCAAAGGTTTTCAGTTTAGGATTCAATACTTTCAATCCTTTTCAAACCAATATAGAAACTGAGTTTGTAGTAAAACGGGTTCCAACTATTTTTAGTATCGGAACAGAATACTTCTTTTCACCGGACTTTGTCTGGCGCACTCAGCTGGAGAAAGAGGTGAGTAGCAACTATCGGGGAGCCATGGGATTTGAATACCAACTATTGAAAAATTTCGAATTTAAAGTAGGAGCCTATGGTTCTGATTATTTAGTGCCCTGCCTGGGGATAGGATTCATTACAGGAGCTTTCCTGGTTGATTTAAATTGCGAATTACATCCGCTGTTAGGACTAAATACCTTAGCTGCGCTAAAATACAGGTTTGGGAAATAAGTATTCACTTAACCTAACTATTTGTGAAACGCTTGTATATGTATATGTTTGGGTTTTTAATCTGTTCTTGCGGGGTAAGAGCACAGGATGCTGTAAGTATTACCGAACAAACCATAGCCGATATTTTTGAACAGTATGCTGCTGAAAGTGATGAAAATATTGAGTATGATACTTTTTATGAGGACTTGATGTTCTGTGCCCGGAATCCTATCAATTTAAATAAAGCCACCCGGGAGGAGCTGGAAAGGCTGCCTTTTCTATCCGCTATCCAGGTTGAGAATATCCTTGCCTATGTATACCTCCATGGTCCCCTGATGACCCTGTACGAACTTCAATTGGTAGAGGGGCTGGATATGACGGATATCAGGCGTATGATTCCTTTTGTGGTGGCGGGCGAAGCGGCTGAAACAAACAGAAAGATATACTGGATCGATTTATTGAAATACGGCAAAAATGAATTGTATTTTCGATTGGATAAAGGCCTTGAAACCAAGGAAGGTTATCGATTTTTACCGGAGGAAGATGTAAATGCACCGCAAACCCAAACCGGTAATTATTTAGGAAATCAGCTTTACAGCTCCCTGAAATACCGTTTTCATTACAAAGACAGAATTCAGGTCGGTATCACTGCTGAAAAAGATGCCGGCGAACAATTTTGGGGCTCAACTCGCAAAGGATACGATTTTTATTCCTTTTATGCTCAACTCAATAATGTGGGCAAGTTCAGGACCATTGTCCTTGGGGATTACAGGGCTAATTTTGGTCAGGGGCTTGTACTTCACTCTGATTTCGGGCTTGGGAAGTCATCCTACGTGTTGAATGTGACACCCCGCAATTCCGGATTAAAGAAATGCGGTTCTACTGACGAAAGTAATTTCTTTCAAGGTGGAGGTGTTACCCTGCAACTGAAGAAGTTTGACCTCACAGCTTTTTATTCCAATAAATGGATCGATGGTGATACAGTGAACGGTACCTTTCAAGGCATGATCCAAACCGGTTCTCATCGAACACCAGCTGAGTTAAGTAACAAACACACTGTGAACCAACAAATCATTGGGGGGAATGTCACCTTTACCCGTATGAACCTACAGGTTGGTGCAACAATTGTGCATACGTTACTGGACAACAAACTGCGACCAGATAAAACGGTGTATAATTATTTTTATTTCTCAGGGAATAAGCAAACGACAGGAGGCGTTTTTTATCGCTTACGTTGGAAGAAACTCAATCTATTTGGCGAAACAGCCCTGACAGGTCATGGTGCCCGGGCTACATTGAATGGCTGTTATTTCAATCCCGTATCACAAGTCAGCATGGTGGTTTTACACCGGTATTATGCGCCTGAATACGATACTTTTTATGCTTCCACCTTCTCTGAAACTTCACGCGTTACTAATGAAAGTGGTGTTTATATAGGCATAGAAGTAAGGCCTTTCAGAAAGTGGAAGTTCGCAGCTTATGCCGATAGTTACCGTTTCCCATGGCCCAGGTATGGCATTGATGCACCTTCCGTAGGAACTGATTGTTTGCTTCAGGCCGATTATACGGTAAATCGCGACATGGCAATGTACTGGCGTTTCAAGGTCGAAGACAGACAAACTAATCTTTCCCCTGCAGGAGCCGTGATGCCTGTTGTGGTATCCCGAAAAAAAGCCAGTATGCGCTATAACCTGACTTATTCGGTTGGTCATTTCGGGTTTAAGAATGTACTGGAAGGTAATCTTTCACGACGGGCAACCTCTGAGCCTACCTATGGTATTCTGGCTTCACAGGATATGAGTTATGAATTGACGGTCATTCCCCTTAAAATTGATTTCAGGTATCAGGTTTTCGATGCTGCGGAGTATGATAATAGAATCTATTCCTACGAAAAGGATGTCCTTTATGCCTTTTCCATTCCCATGTATTATGGGTTGGGAAGCCGGTATTACCTGAACCTGAAGTATAAGCTGAATAAACAGTTTTCATTCTGGTTCAAGGTTGCACAGACAGTCTATGCCGATGATCGTGAATCAGTAGGCAGTGGGAAAGAAGCTATAACAGGAAACAGGAAAACCGATATGAGGTTGCTGGTGAAGTGGGAGTTCTAACTATAAGTTTTATTGAAGTCAGATTTATCAATTTCAATGGACATAAAAAAGGATGTAATAAGAAATATAAATATCGTAAAACAGTAAATTTAGTAATCATGGAAAATAAACCTGACATATTGGATACTAACTACCTGAATTTACTGAATTGTATTTCTGATACTTATGCAAACGGACGACTTAAAGCGATACAGGCCATAAATTCCAATATGGTGGATACCTATTGGAAAATTGGACAATATATCGTTGAATTTGAACAGGGAGGAAGTCCAAAGGCTAAGTATGGAAAGGCATTGTTAGAAAATTTATCAAAGGATTTGTCAGAAGTACATGGCAAAGGATTTAGTCGATCCAATCTCAACAATATGAGATTATTTTATCAACGATATCCAATTTGTGAGGAAGTTCCTCACAAATTGAGTTGGACTCATTATTGTGAATTGGTTAAAATAGATAATCCCCTTGAACGTTCATTTTATGAGAATCAAACAATCCTTGAAAACTGGAGCACCACCGATTTAATTCGTCAAAAGAGATCTTCTTTGTTTTTACGTTTGGCTGCATCAAAAGATAAAGATGGCATACTACAATTAGTAAATCAAGTGCAAAAGCCCCGGCAACCGGCGGATATTATCAGAGATCCATGTGTGCTTGAATTTCTTAAGATTCCGGAACTATACATTTTGACTGAGACTGATTTGGAAAGAAGGTTGATTGAACATCTACAACATTTCTTACTTGAATTGGGAAAAGGTTTTGCTTTTATAGGCAGACAATACCGTATTTTACTTGGAAACAGAAACCATTATGTTGATTTGGTATTTTACCGTTGAATTTTAAAATGTTTTGTGTTGATTGATTTAAAGAAAGAAGAAGCCGGATATGAAGATGTAGGCCAGATGAATATGTATCTGGGATATTTCGAAAAGGAAGAAAATACGGAAGGTGATAACCCTCCCATTGGTATTGTTTTAGCAAAAGAAAAAGATGATTTATTAATAGAATATGCTATGCACAATATTACATCCCAACTTTTTGTGAACAAATACCAGCTTTATTTACCAAACAAAGATGAGTTGCGGCAGTTATTTGAACTCGAGATGAAAAATACACAGTGGTAACTCTTAAAGTCTATTTTGGAATCCAAGAGGTATTAGTTAACCCCTTTCCAACATTCGCTAAATTTCCTAGTACAATCCTTCATGTTCACTTGTCCGCCTATAATTTTATGGATAAGAGCTTTATCCTGTAATAATGAGTTTAAGTTTACTATTTGTTCTTTGCTCAATTTCTTAATCTTTGTTTTATTCTGTTAGCATGGATCATGTAATGCTAATTTTTAATACATTTTGTTTCGGTATGGATGACAGTGTTTAAATTGCAAAAACAGTTCTATTTACGATTGGTATAATCTTCATGATAGGAAGTCTTTTACTAGAATACATATCCGAGACTCAATTTTGTTGCCGTCAGGCTGTGTGTTACATTCGGGTAATACTGATACCACGATTTGCTGTAATAAAAACAGGTCTCAGCTGAAAGTAAAATGTTTCGGCTGATTTTATAATTGAAATTCAGTGCTGCGATGCTTAAGCTGGCATTCCCATTTACTCCCTCATCATTGGGACCCTGCTTAATAGTGATGGATTCAAGATTTCCTATCCACGAATAAATACGATAGTTTTCCAGATTAAGGAATATTCTGGCTCTGCTGCCAACTTGTAACTCAAAGTTTACTTTAGCGCTGTAACCGCTTCCCATATTATAGGTTCGTAGGTAGGGATTATGATAATCGTTGTGATAACCTCCCAGCAAAAGGGCACTCAGGTATGCCGAACCGGTAAAAATATGAGTACCGCCCACATTACTCTTAAACACTATACCCGGTCCCAACGATGCCGCTTCCGATAATTTAAACGGATTTACCACTACATGACTGATTTCTTGGTCAACCTGATAAAAATTAATATGTTGGAAGATCCCAATAGTCAGGGCATCTCCCGACTTTCGGAAAGTTATGTTTTTGGTGAATAACATGCCTAGTCCATTGACATGACTGATGATTGACTGCGGTGAGAATAAATTTCCGGATATCTTGATTGAAAAGAAGTCATAGGGCTTTTCATTTTCTTTCTCGAACGGGCTACCGTAATAGAGCCCTATATCATAGCAAACCATTTGGCTGAATACCGAGTTCTTTTCAAAGTTATCGTTTATGATCCGATATCCGAGGGTGGAATAAAAGCGGATCGGAGTAAGCGGGAGGGTATTTCCCCGGTTGTTTCGGTGCCTCCAGGCTTCACCGCTGAATATCCTGTTCAACCCCCGAATGGGAGATACAAGGGTGATCAACGCCTCCCGTTTAAAGCGTTCGAAACCCACGGTACGTTCATCAACAAGCTGATCGGAAATTCGATAGCTGATTTCACCCAGGGACGATCCGCCGATTGTCGAGGATACAAAGTCATTGATCGCCGCAGGCTCATTTTCAAGGAAGAACTCCCATGTCAAGCTTCCACCTGCCACATACGGGATCGATTGCCAGAAGTTAAGCCCATTCATTCGGGCAGCATTAAAGTACACCTCCCCATGGTAGGGATGGGATAAAAGATTGGTAAAAAAACCATCATTGTCTCCCGTAAAACCTGTTTTGAAATTCTTTTTTATGGTATTTAAATTAATCTGAGCATAATTCCCACCCACATAAAAACGGTCATAGCTCCATACACCGAGGTTGGTTGCAAGAATTATTCCTGCAGCTTTTAGCTGATTTTTAGGAAGTGTCAGTAAAGAATCCGAATGGTTGATACCTGCAACAGAATCCGAATGTGCGTTTGGCTGACTATAAACAGAGAAAACTATCAAGCTAAAAAGAAGTATAAATGATTTCTGAAGAAAACACATACGGTTAGAGCTGTTATTCGTTGAATAAAAAAGATCTCTGAATACCGAAAGAATACAGGGTACTTAAAACTTAGACGATGTTGACCAATCCTGGAAATAAACACTTTTGTTTTGTCATTGATTAACAATCTGCATTATAACAATTAAATAAAACAAAAGTTAGTCCTTTATTCAAAAAAATAATATACTGATTTAATCCTTTGTTTCCGTTCCTGATGTGTCTTTTTACAGGTGTATTGCCGGTATGGGAAGCCCCAAAGCTGGCTGCCTCTAATTTTACGGATCAGCTCCTTTCCTTTTCTGTCGGATAGGCACCCGGGCGTAGCTTCACTCTATCCGGAATAAACAGGGTGCTGAATTCCAGAATCTCCTGGTGGATATCTTCCTTTTTAAGGATCTGTTTTTGATCCAAAATTCAGGATATTCACTTCAAAAAATGATATACTATCCGCGAAATTTGACATTCAGTCAAATATTTAGCAAAAACTGCCATCTCTACATTGCAATTTTAGAATATTGCTGTATCTTTGCATTGTTTTTCAGCCCGAAGAGCACATCCTCCCGCCGAATACCACATTAATTTATTTTCTACATCATGGAATTATTAGAGAAAATTATGGCACGTGCCAAGGCAAACGTACAACGTATTGTATTGCCCGAAGGTACAGAGATCCGCACCCTGAAGGCTGCTGATATTATTCTGAAGGAAAAGGCTGCAAAGCTAATCCTGATCGGAAATGAAGCTGAAATAAAAAAACTGGCTGCTGAAAACGGTCTGTCGAACATTGTTGAGGCTAAAATTGTTGATCCTGAAAGCGATCCGATGATGGCACACTATGCCAACCTGCTTTTCGAATTGCGCAAGAGTAAAGGCATGACTCAGGAAGAAGCCGTGAAATTATCAAAGAATCCCTTATACCTGGGATGTTTGATGATTAAAAACAAGGATGCTGACGGTGAGTTGGCAGGAGCAAGGAATGCGACCGGAAATGTGCTTCGTCCTGCTTTTCAGATTATAAAGACATTACCGGGTATAAAAGTGGTTTCCGGTGCATTGTTGATGTTTACCCCAACCCATCAATATGGTGAAAACGGGTTGTTGGTATTTGCCGACTGTGCCGTGAATCCGAACCCTACTGCCGAAGAGTTGGCTCAGATTGCTATTTGTACTGCCGATACAGCTCGTGTGATTGGTGGCTTTGAACCCCGTGTGGCTATGTTGAGTTTCTCAACAAAAGGCAGTGCCAAGAATGAATTAGTGGATAAAGTGGTTGAAGCAACCCGTATCGCTCACGAAATGGCCCCCGAATTACAACTGGACGGTGAAATGCAGGCTGATGCAGCATTAGTTCCTTCGGTGGGACTAAGCAAGGCGCCGGGTAGTAAAATTGCCGGTCATGCCAATGTGTTGGTTTTCCCTGATCTTCAATCGGGTAATATCGCCTATAAACTGGTGGAACGTTTCTCAGGAGCTCAGGCAGTTGGTCCTATCCTGCAGGGAATAGCTGCCCCGATCAACGACCTTTCCCGCGGATGTTCGGTAGATGATATTGTGAAAATGATTACCATTACTGCAAACCAGGCAATGAAATAATTCTCAATTCAGAATGCAGAATTCAGATTTGAGTTAAGCATTTTGTAGTGGAAATTATGAATTATGAATTTTAAATTATGAATGAATAAATATATGGCTGAAGAAATAATTGAAGCAATCGAACGCTACGGATTAAGCAAGCGCAACCGCAAGAGGACGCTGTTTTCACGTATCGGGGTGGTAGGATGCGGCAAAGAAGGAAGCGTTATTGCTACCACAGCTGCACTGAACGGAATGGAAGTGGTTTTTCTGGAACCAAATAAAGAAGGCATTACCAATGCTTTCAGTCGCATTGAAGATAAACTCGACCGGAAAATACAAAACTGGGGACTCACTGAGAATGAGAAAAAGGCAATCCTCGGACGTATCACCGGTACTACCAGTTACGATGATTTTAATGGCTGCGACTTTGTCATCGAAGCGATTCGTTACCACGACCAAACCGGTGAACGACGTGTGATCCAACGCAAGGAAGTATTTAAGGAACTTGAAAGGGTTCTTTCCACCAACGCTATTATCGCCTCCAATGTTTCCACCGTTATTGTCACCGATCTGGCCTCTGAGCTGGTGCATACCGAACGTTGTATCGGCTTGCATTTCCTGTCGAATGTCCCCGATTCACAAATCATTGAAATCGTTCCCGGACTCAATACTTCAACCGAGACTTTCGATAAGGTCTGTCAGTTCGCCAAATTAATCAATCACCAGTATGTATCGGTGATGGAATCAGCCGGGCTGGTCAGCATTAGGTTGTTTCTTATCCAGTTGAATGAAGCCTGCCAGATATTGATGGAAGGTATTTCCAACATCGAAGATATCGACCGGGTTCTGACTGTCGGTTTTGGATACCGCCAGGGTGTCTTTCGTACTGCCGACCAGATGGGTATTGAGAAAATCGTACGCTTACTGGAGAATCTGTGGGATGAATACGGAAGTATAAAATACAAGCCATCTCCCATCCTGTTGAGACTCTTCCGTGCCAAACATTTTGGAGTGAGTTCCAATAAAGGGTTTTATACCTATGATGACTTTGGAAATATAATCAAATAAGGAGGAACTGAAACATGAAAATATTAGTATTGAACTGCGGTAGTTCATCCGTAAAGTATAAATTGCTCGACATGGGTACCAACGAAGTGTTGGGTGCCGGTGGTGTTGAGAAAATCGGAATGAAAGGTTCATTTCTGAAACACATTCGACGTGATGGGAAAAAGGTCTTGCTGAAAGGTGAAATCCTCGAACATCAACTGGCGGTAGAATATATTCTGGGAATCCTCACCAGTGAGAAACATGGAGCTATTAAGTCCCTCGAGGAAATTAATGCCGTGGGTCACCGCGTGGTGCATGGTGGTGAAAAGTTTAACTCCAGCGTGTTGATCACCGATGAAGTGATCCATAAAATTGTGGAATGCATCGACATTGCACCCTTGCATAACCCGCCTAATTTGGCAGGTATTTATGCTATCAACGAATTGTTGCCTGCCATACCTCAGGTAGCTGTATTCGATACAGCATTCCATCAGACCATGCCTGAGTATGCCTACATGTATGGCATTCCCTATTCATTGTACAAGAAATACGGAATCCGTCGCTATGGCTTCCACGGAACCAGCCACCGGTATGTTTCCCAACGTGCCTGTGACTTCCTGGGACTGGATTATTCCAAAACCAAAATGATTACCGCCCACATTGGAAACGGAGTCTCTATTACTGCCATTGAAAATGGTAAATCGGTGGATACTTCCATGGGATTTACTCCTATCGAAGGGTTGATGATGGGAACACGTTCGGGTGATGTTGATTTAGGAGTGGTAACCTTCCTGATGGAAAAAGAAATGATCGGGGCAGGTGCAGTATCAACCCTTTTCAATAAACACAGCGGAGTACTGGGTGTTTCGGGCATTTCGTCCGACATGCGTGATATTGAACATGCCATTGTCGAAGGAAATGAACGGGCAATACTTGCCATGGACATGTACGAATACCGGATCAAAAAATACATCGGCTCGTATGCAGCTGCCTTAGGCGGTGTGGATGTGATTGTATTTACAGGTGGAGTGGGAGAGAACCAGACCACTACCCGTGAATATGTGTGCGATGGCCTGGGATTTATGGGTGTAAAAATCGATAATGAGTTGAATGCTAAATCGCATGGGGTAGAAGTGCTGCTTAGTACTCCCGAATCGACTGTCAAAGTGGTGGTGATCCCTACCGATGAAGAATATATGATTGCTTCCGATACGCTCGAAATCGTTGAGAAACTCTAGTATTCGGTTCGGTTTAAACCTGCACTTTTAGTCTCCGACCAACCGCATAGGAAGCATTGATCGGTATAAGCGTCCAACCGTTTCTTTTACAGATTGACGCATAACAGGAATAAGTGACAAAAAACGAGACACTGAACTCTTGATGTTTAGTCCTACCTATTTATAAAAACGCCCGGTACTCAATATGCCGGGCGTTTTAAGTTTTAGGTTCAATCTTAAGTGATTTAAAATAAAAAGTAGGCTGTACAATCCGATTAATTGAATTAATTTTGCCCTTTCCAACCGACTGACCGGCTCCATGCATTGCAGCGTGACATAAAAGGCTGGCTGTCATTCTAAATAGATATGAGATTATGGGAATAGGAATGCTGATTTTGGGAATTATTGCCGGGGTTATGTCCGGTCTGTTTGGAATTGGAGGCGGTATCATCATGGTTCCTGCACTGATTGCTGTTTTTGGAATGGATATGCTCAATGCCAATGCCACTTCCCTGGCAGCCATGTTGCTTCCGGTGGGGATACTGGGGGTGATCACATTTTATAAGGCGGGGTATATCGATGTACGGAATGCACTCTGGATTTCATGTGGACTGATTATGGGTTCATTCCTCGGTGCTGAACTGGCTGTCTCGGTGGATGTCAAGGTACTGTCGAAACTCTATGCCGCCTTCTTACTCTATATCGCATTGGGCTACCTGGATATTCCCCGGTTGTTGCGCAGAAAAAAACAGACGCCGGAGGAACCTGTGGTTTCCGGTGAGAAAATAAAATATTCCTTCTGGCTTTTTATTGCCGTCGGCATTTTCGCCGGAGTCATTGCCGGGTTGTTCGGCAAGGGCGGGGGATTAGTGATTGTCCCCGTGCTGATAAAATTCTTTAAGTACGATGTCAAGGCAGCTTCGGCCACTTCTCTGGCCGCCTTGCAATTGCCGGTCGGGTTGCCCAGCGTGATCGTGTATGCCCAGGCAGGCTACCTGAACTGGGCCTTTGCCGGGCTTATGGCCCTGGGCATTGTGTTTGGGGTATTCTTCGGCACTAAATTAGCCATCCGGCTTCCGGCCACCATGTTTAAAAAAGTATATGCCTTCTTTCTGCTCGGGGTGGCGGTTTATATGGTGTTTAAATTCATTTGATCGTTCTCCCGAACAATCCCCGATAAGGAAGATGCCCAGGCAGCTTCCTTTTTTGTTGAAAGATACCTGAGACAATGGCTGACACAACATCTTCAGAAACATCTGCCGTGGCTATTCCCATCCTGTAGCTTGTTGTTTTAGACCTCAGGGAGGCCCAATCCCATTTAGACTCCCCAATGACCCTGCTGCCTTGTTTTATTCTTCTTGCTCTGCTGCCTGCACGGATTTACTATTCTGTCGCCATGATGTCGCCATGATGATTACACCGGGAAGGAGATTTCACGGAATAAGATGGGATGTCTGGGATTGTGCGAACAGGTGGGAGAAAGTTTTTCATTGCCGTTTAAACAATTCAAGAGGTCAGGGAATAAAGGGATCAAGCGGACTGTTTGCTTCCGGGCCTGTGTTTGCTTTGAACAGGGAGCCACGCACAATTTCAGGGAGAGTATCGGGTTCATTGGATTGATACCGACTCGATAAGCCCGCAGGATAGAGCACCGGCAGGATAGGGCCGTTTTTATCTTCTGCTGAATCAAGGGTGCAAAAATAAATTTCACTTTAAAATTGAAAGTTGATTTTAATTTCTACTTTTGTACGCTTGAAAATTACAGCATTTATACAAATCTAAAAACAGCACTCTATGCGCAATAATTTTAATCCCTGGCACCAGGTAACACCGCACACCGATTCGCCCGACACGGTGAAAGGGATTATCGAAATTCCAAAAGGAACCCACGCAAAATATGAACTCGATAAGGAAAGCGGGTTGCTGCGATTGGATCGTGTGTTATATTCATCGGTATACTATCCTCATAATTATGGGTTTATACCCCAAAGCTACTGTGAGGATCATGATCCGTTGGATATCCTGATCCTGTCGCAGATTGAATTTGTGCCCCTCTGCATTGTGGAGGCTAAAGTGATTGGGGTCATGCGCATGCTGGACAACGGCGAAGCGGATGACAAGATCATTGCCGTAGCGGCAGGTGATCCGAGCGTAAACCATTATAATGACATTTCGGAACTGCCTCCCCACATGATTTCTGAAACCATGAATTTCTTTGAAGACTATAAGAAATTGGAAAATAAA
>Ga0302208_10000442_pt1 | contig 19999 bp, 20 predicted proteins | sample II_Fen_E2_3_FD_194577 | JGI IMG/M metagenome (GOLD analysis project Ga0302208, IMG submission 194577) | Peat permafrost microbial communities from Stordalen Mire near Abisko, Sweden - II_Fen_E2_3 | ecosystem: Environmental > Terrestrial > Soil > Wetlands > Permafrost | place: Sweden: Abisko...
CTCAGGTATATATTTTTTAATCCAGTAAGTTCATTCAGTACACGCGAAGCAGCATCATCCATATCTTCATCAGTGAGAATTATGCTCCCCGGTAGTTTCTTGTCGTTGTATAATTCGTTTTGCTCATTAATACTCCGTTCGATCAGCAAGACTTTTAGTTTTTCACCATCAAATCCGAATACAACACAATCGACAGAAATATGAGGATTATATAAATTTTCGCTAAACATTATTCCACCAGATTAGTTCCGGACACAAAAATAGAAAGTTTGATTGGATTAATAGATGGACAATATTATGTTATAAAACACGTTTACAGCATTTTGAATTATGTATTTTATACAATAACAAAAATAAACATATTGTATAAAATACAATAAGTATTGATGCAGAACAAGTTGAGGAAAAATACACCATAAATGAACGAAGTCATTACTGTTCAGAGTTACGACTTCGCAAAAAATTAAAAAAATATAAAATCTATTACTGAACGGTTTTTTCCATAGTCAACCACAGTTTATCATCGTTGGGTAAAGGAGCCGTAATCTGAATCAGTTGCTTTGACACAGGATGAATAAATTCCACATTGCTGGCATGAAGACTGATACCTCCATTGGGATTGGAGCGGGCAAAGCCGTATTTCAAATCACCTTTTATCGGACAGCCCATTTTGGCTAACTGACAACGAATTTGGTGATGCCGACCGGTTTCCAGATGGACTTCCAGTAAATAATATGTGTCGGAATGTGCTATTAGTTTATAGCTCAGTGCAGCAGCCTTGGCATTGGGTACCATTTTCTCGTGAGCCACAGATTTGTTTTGTTTTTCGTTACGTATTAGAAAATGCTCCAGTCTGCCCTCGGGTTGCTTTGGTTTCTCCTTTACGATAGCCCAGTATGTTTTTTTTACCTGCTGTGTACGAAACATTTCATTGAGCCGTGTAAGCGCTTTACTGGTTTTAGCAAAAAGCACCACCCCGCTCACCGGACGGTCGAGTCGGTGTGTAACGCCACAAAATACTTCGCCGGGCTTATTGTATTTCTCTTTCAGATATTTCTTTATTGTATCTGATAGTGGCTCATCACCGGTTTTATCACCCTGCACAATTTCCGAACAGGTTTTATTTACAGCAATTATGTGGTTGTCTTCGTATAATACGGTCATTTCTTTGATGTAATGATGTGGTAATGTGATGATGTGAGATGTGGTAATGCGATGATGTGGTAATGTGATGATATCTTGATATACTGATATTAATCAACACATTACCATATCATCTAATCATCAAATCAATTGTCTTTGTCTGACTGCTTCGTATATCAGTACTCCGGCAGCAACAGAAACGTTCAGCGAATCAATAGATCCAAGCATAGGAATGCTGACCATTTCGTCGCACAAGCGCAGGTGATCAGGATTAACACCTTCATCTTCAGCACCCATGATAATGGCAATTGGCTCAGTCATGGCAGCTTCGGTATAGTTTTTTGTCGCTTTTTCGCTCGCTGCTACCAGCTTTATTCCTGAAGAAACAATGAACTTAAGCGCATTCCCCAGGTTTTCTTCCCTGCAAACAGGAATAGAAAGTAAAGCACCTGCGGAAGTTTTAATAGCATCGCCGGTTATGGAAGCTCCACCTTTGGTAGGAATAACTATCGCATCTACTCTGGCACACTCGCACGTACGGGCTATTGCTCCGAAATTACGAACATCGGTTACACCATCGAGCACCACAATAAACGGCATGCGTCCTTCTTCGTAGATACCCGGGATGATATCCTCAATGCGCTGATAAGCCACCGGAGAAATAAAAGCAATAGCTCCCTGATGGTTTTTAACCGTCATTTTATTCAGCTTTTCGAGCGGAACGTATTGTACAGGTATTTGCAAGTCGTTCAAGGCTGCAAACAATTCGCGGGATAACTCGCTGGTCATATCGCGGCGCATCAATATCTTATCTATCTCTTTACCTGCCTGAATAGCTTCTATCACAGCTCTGATACCGAAAATCATATCCTTCTCAGGACGTCGTTTATTTTTGTAGTTTATCATTTTTTGTTTACACGTAAGTTCTACGTATTGATATTTAATTAATTATCAACATTATTCATTTTAGCTGAATGACTTTATCAGGCTTTATCGTTCATTAGTTTCAGTTTATCAAACAACCAGAAAATTAATGAAAGCACTACTCCAGTAACAGCCGCAAAAGCCATACCCTTGAGCTGTACCGTACCAATATTAACCACTGCACCACTAATACCGATAACGAAAGTTACAGCACCCAGTACCATATTGCGGTTTTTGCTGAAATCTACTTTTTGCTCAACATACATTCTGAAACCCTGAACGGCAATCACACCATACAACAACATGGTGATACCACCCATAACAGGCGTTGGAATGGTAGAAATAGCAGCAGATATCTTACCTATGAACGAAAAAGCGATAGCCAGCACAGCAGCACCGCGAATTACCCAAACAGAATAAACACGAGTGATAGCCATTACACCAATGTTTTCGCCATAAGTGGTATTAGGAGGTGAACCGGCAAAGCCCGAAATAACATTGCTGATACCATCGCCCAACAAAGATCGGTGAAGTCCGGGTTTTTTCATCAAATCTTCTCCGGTAATATTACCGGTAACTATCAGGTGACTAATATGTTCGGCCAACACAACAATACAAGCCGGAGCTATAATCAATATAGCATTGGTATCGTAAACCGGAGCTTGAAAATGCGGAAAAGCCAACCAGGGAGCATTAGCAATGGCAGTAGTATCGACCAGACCCATAATCAGCGCCAGCACATATCCTGCAATAACAGCAAAAAGGATAGGAATAATCTGCATAAAACCGCGAAACATAACTGTTCCCAGAATTCCGACTATAAATGTAAATAATGATACGATCACTACATTGCTATTCATTACAAACGGTTGAACCACTTGACCGACAGCAGTAGATCCGGCAGCTAAACCGGCTTGCTGAACAGCAATAGGTGCAAGTTCAAGACCAATGATAGCAACAACGGCACCCATAACAGCAGGCGGCATCACAACTTCAATCCAGCGTATGCCCCATTTCATTACAACAAAAGAAATAAGAATAAAGAACAGCCCGAAAAATATAAAGCCGGACTGCGCATGCGAAAAGCCTCCGTAGCTACTGGAAATAAGCATGACAGGGGCTATAAATGCAAAGCTTGAACCAAGATAAGCGGGTATACCACCCTTGGTAACAAGTGAATAGATAATAGTTCCGACACCATTCATTAATAAAGCAATAGACGGATCCACACCCAATAAAATCGGAACCAGAATAGTGGCTCCGAACATAGCCGTAAGATGCTGCAAACTTAGCGGTAGACTTTGAAGTAACGGTAATTTATCGTGAATTCCAATTGTGCGTTTTTCCATGAATAACTACGTTGTGATTTTTTGATTAATTTATTTAGTGTGTTTTTCGAGTTCAGAAATTATCGATTCTCTTTCGAATGAAAATATTTTATCTTTTTCATTGAGCAAATAATATAGTTGTAGGCTTTTATGATAAAAACTCAGTGCATGTTCACTGTTGCCCTGTGCGCTGAATGTATTGGCTGTTTCGTGCGACAGTTGTGCCAACGCTTCGATGTAAGTTGGGGAATAACCAACTTTACGAATGATTTCCATGAATTTACTGACAGGCATAATAGCCAGTTCATTGGTATCAAAAGTCAATAGTTCTTTATATGCCTCATCGGCCAGGCGCAATCCATCCTCCGGAAATCCCTTGTCACGAAAACCCAGCATGGCAGCTATAACTCTGCTGAGTTTTTCTAAATACTTTAATAAGTAATCTTCTTTAGGCACTTTAATGTACTTATTGTAAATCGGTTACAAATTACACCAGACGGATAATCTGATGATTCAATAGTTTGCAAAGGTAGATAAATTATTGTATTTCATAGCAATGCAGCTTCATAAATCTTATAATGTATTAATATCCAAATAAATGAATAATTGTATATTTATGATTATAAACTGTAGCATTCTTACCGTATCTTTGCAGTGTATTTTATAGATTATTAATCAGAAAAGTAAGTCTTCATGTTTCAGTCACATATCGGTGAGTTTGCAGGTTTAGGTGTTTCGGTTTGCTGGACGATGAGCGCCTTGTTTTTTGAAAAGGCAGGTCATAAAATCGGCTCTTTGTCCGTCAATTTCATTCGGTTGCTTTTTGCAATTGTGTTCCTGAGTATAACCACCTTTTTCAGCCGTGGTTTATTTTTCCCTACTGATGCCACTGCATATCAATGGTTTTGGCTGGGCTTGTCCGGCTTTATCGGTTTCTTTCTGGGCGACATGTTCCTGTTCCAATCGTACATGGTGATTGGCTCCAGAACGGCCGCTTTAATTATGAGCCTTGCTCCTATGCTTACCGCTGTGATCGGTTGGTTCTTTCTGAATGAAACCTTGTCTCCTAAAAGTATTATTGCCATTGTTGTAAGTGTATCAGGTATTATCATTGCCATTTCTAACCGCAAAATGAAGTTGAACATTCCTTTCAAAGGCTTTCTGCTGGCGTTTGGTGGGTCTCTGGGACAAGCCGTTGGTCTGATTCTGAGCAAAAAAGGCATGGGTAATTACGATCCAGTGGCAGCCACCCAGATTCGTGCAGTTTTTGGGCTATTGAGTTTTGGAATTTTGATAACCGGACTTCGTCGTTGGAGCAAACTCAGTCAAGCATTCACGCATACAAGTGCTATGAAATCAGTCACGGTAGGTGCATTTTTCGGTCCATTCGTAGGTGTAGCGCTCGGGCTCTTTGCCATTCAGCATACCAAAACCGGCATTGCATCAACACTGATGGCGTTGGTACCCATTTTTATTATCGTGCCATCGTCCATAATGTTTAAAGAAAAAATTAAACCTCAGCAAATTATCGGAGCTATCATAACTATCGGAGGCGCAACCATGTTCTTTTTGTAAAGCAGTAAATATTTCTACGAAATAAAACCCTATGCCAAAAACCAAAACCGAAGCTCAACTTAAAGCCCACATTAAAAAGCAAATCAGCTTCAACAGTGGGAAAAATTTGTTGGCGAATGAAGAAGTGAACTCGTTGCAACTGATTGAGGTGACTAAATCGTTGGTTGAAACCATTCGGACACTGGATGCTGACACCGAAAAACGGATGATTGATTACTTAACCGATGAATCGTTGCAGGAATTCTGCCGGGTGAATCAGTATTTTTCATTTGACTCTAAATCGGTAAATGCATTAAAAGGCATTTATGCACAGCTGAATGACAATATCCGTGCAATGGATGTTGCTCCAGACCAGACAACCCTCAAAGAGTTAAGCCAACAACACTACGCAAAGCTCTGTGACTGGCTGGTGCAAACCAATGCATTTGCAGGTACAATGTATGATAATAGCCAGGAAACTGTTCAACCGGTGGCTTGCTCGGAGTATGCGCCGGATTTACAATTGGCCTTGCTGCATATAGAGCTGGAAACTCTGCAACAACCGATTCTCGACATAGGGTGCGGGCGCGAGCTGAACCTGGTGAATTACCTGCGCGATAATGGTTTTGAAGCGTATGGCATTGACCGCTTTGAAAACAATAATCCGTTTTATACCAAAACCGACTGGCTGGAATATGACTACCAACCGAACTTCTGGGGAACGGTTATTAGCAACCTCGGTTTTTCTAATCATTTTGTACATCACAATTTACGTGTTGATGGTAACTTTAAGGTCTATGCACAAAAGTACATGGAAATACTGGCATCGCTGAAAACCGGCGGCAGCTTTTACTATGCTCCGAACCTGCCATTTATCGAAAAACATTTAGACAAAAGTAAATTTCAATACAGCGGATTTCAGATTGAAGGATCTGAGTTCGGTGCAAGTCTGGTTGTAAAACTATAAAATAGAAGAGTTTTCAAGTTGAGGTCAAATTTCTCTTCATTTTTTGGCTTGAACCAAAAAAACGAAGCAAAAAAGTTCAAGACTATGTCCGCTTCACTCGAAAAACTGACGATCGGAAAGCTAAAATTCCCAAACTCCTCCCTGTGGTCGTCATACAATGGGTATTTTTACGCTTTCCTTTCTTGTTTTTCGGCTCACCGGACAAGGTCGAGTTAGTCAAGTATGATGAAATCATCTATAGGCTATGCAATGAAATAGAATCTCTTTCATTTATTGTACCTTCACTCCCACCCTTATTTTCAATGAATATTATCTGCTACTATAGCCGATGATTCAGTTTGCCCGAACCATTGTTCTGCCCGATTTGCAGTTCAATATTGAATATAATTAAATACAAACTAAATATTATTTAATATTATTTTGATAATATGAAAATACATAGTATTTTTGTGCAATAAAATTTCAACAACTATGTTACCCACAAATTGTCCGAGTTGTCAGGCTCAACTGAAAGTGAAATGCCTGAAATGCGAGAACTGCCAAACCGAAGTTAGCGGTTCGTACGACCTGCCCCTACTGGCTTTGTTGCCCGAAAGCGACCAACAGTTTATACTGCGCTTTGTGATCAACAGCGGAAGTCTGAAAGAAATGGCTTCGGAGCTGAAACTAAGCTACCCTACGGTGAGAAATATGCTTAACGATATAATCAATAAAATTAAGACAGATGAAAAGTAACGGTTTTTTCAGACTGATGGTAAATCCCTTTACCCGAATTGCCGGTTGGCAGGCTTTCGGACTTGGTTTGGTATTTCTGGTAGTCAGTGGTATTATTGGCGGATTTGGTAATGTCGTTTTCGATGGAGTTATCGACTCGCATTTGGTAAAGCAACTAACCATGCTGCAATCGTTCAGCTACATAGGTATAAGTTTACTGACGCTGGTGTTGGTTATGTGGATGGCCGGTTTATTTATTGCCAAAGGCTTCAGGTTTATCGATATACTGGGCACCATGACACTGAGCAAAGCCCCGTTTCTGCTGATAGCCATTGTCGGATATTTCGCTAAAATGCCCGACATGAATGAAGTTATGAAAAATCCGATGGTCGTTTTCCATTCCGTGTCAATGGTTATGCTGATGATCTTGTCTATTCCGGTAGTGGTTTGGTCCATCACCCTTATCTACAACGCGTTGAAAATATCAAGCGGAGCAAGCGGCGGTAAGCTTACCACTGTGTTTATTATTGCTATTCTGGCATCGGAAGCTATATCTAAACTTATGATTTACTTTCTGATGTAATCAATTAAAATAAACGATTTATCAAAAATCCTATAAAACATAAACAGTATGGAAACTAAAAAATTTACTCAATTCGGTACATTTACAGTAATAATATTGTCCGTATTATTAATAGTGTTCGTAACATTACTCATCGATCATGGATTTTCAGTAAAGCCTGAAGCGTACATGTCTGCATCTCTTGTTTTGATTTTTATTGTTTGCCTGCTTACATTCTATAAGTTGACAATTATTATTGATAAAACAACTATTTCATTTAAACTGGGAATCGGCATATTCGGTAAATCCTATAAAATCGATGAGATTGAATCCTGCAATTCAGTAAAGAACAAATTCATTTATTGTTGGGGAATTCATTTAATACCAAATGGTTGGCTTTATAATGTTTCAGGTTTCAATGCTATCGAACTAACCTTTAAAAACTCAAATAAGGTGATAAGAATTGGCACCAATAAACCGGAGGAGATTGTTGAATTAATGCAGAAATTAATTAAGTGATTGTTTCAACCCAATAATACATTTCAAAATGAAAAAAATCTTCTTACTAAGTATGTCGTTGATATTGACGACCTATATTTTCGCTCAAGACATTACCGGCGATTGGAAAGGCTTGCTCAAGGTTGGAGCTACTCAGTTGCATCTGGTGTTTCACGTCACTAAAACAGCTTCCGGATTAACCACAACCATGGATAGCCCCGATCAGGGAGCTAACGGAATTCCGCTGGATAAGACCTCGTTTGACAACAAGACGCTTACATTCGAGTTGTCGATGGCTAAAATCAGTTATACCGGAACAATTGATAACGCAGGAGTTATAAGTGGAACTTTCAATCAGAGCGGACTCTCATTTCCATTGGTCTTGTCCAAAAGTAATGATGCTCCCGTATTAAGTTCGCCTAAAATCGAGCCAAAGGAACCTACTGATCCCAACGATATTACCGGTGAATGGAATGGAAAGTTGAAAGTATCAGGTATGCAGTTGCGATTGGTTTTTCATATTTCAAAAGCTGAAAATGCTTATTCGGCTACCATGGATAGCCCCGATCAGGGAGCTAAAAACCTGCCAATGAGTAAAGCAAAATTCGAGAATAATACGCTGACCGTGGAAATGGCTTCGGCAGGCATTGAATATGTGGGAAAACTTGACTCGGGCAAAGTGACCGGAACCTTTAAACAGGGCGTTCAATCGTTTCCCATGGTATTGACCCGGGCTGCCATAGCAAAAGTGGAAATGAAACGTCCGCAGGAACCTGTAAAACCCTATCCGTATTATTCAGAAGATGTGACGTTTACCAACGCAAAAGCGAATATCACCTTAGCTGGAACGCTGACATTGCCTAAGAAAATGGGTAAATTCCCGGTGGTAGTTATGATTACGGGCAGTGGTGCTCAAAACCGTGACGAAGAGTTGATGGGACACAAACCTTTTCTGGTTATTGCGGATTACCTGACGCGTAATGGTATCGGTGTGCTGCGCTTAGACGACCGCGGATCCTTTGCATCCAAAGGAGATTTTAAGACGGCTACCACGTTTGACTTTGCTACCGATGTGGAAGCGGCAATTGAATATCTGAAAACCCGCAAGGAAATAGACGTGAAACATATCGGACTGATTGGGCACAGCGAAGGAGGAATAATTGCTCCGCTGGTGGCTTCGCGCAACAAGAGCGTGAGCTTTATCGTAATGCTGGCGGGAACTGCCATCCCGGGAAGCGAACTGCTCATTCGTCAGCAGGAACTTATCGGACGCGCATCGGGCGTGAAGGAAAGCGACCTGAAAATCACCAAAGAGCTAAATACCGACATATATAAACTGGTGGATAAAATTTCAAATAACGACACGCTGAAAGCAAAAATTACGAATTATTTGTTAGCCAAAAGCAAAGAACTGCCCGAACTGAATATTCCCGAAGGTAAAACTGTGAACGATCTTATTGAATTGCAGCTTTCGCAATTAATGACACCCTGGATGCTGAACTTTATTCGCTACAACCCCGCTCCTACACTGGAAAAAGTACAATGCGCGGTATTAGCTATAAACGGAAGTAAGGATTTGCAAGTACCCGCAAGCGTGAATCTTCCTGCCATTGAAAAAGCGCTGAAAAAAAGCGGCAACAAACACTTCACCGTAAAAGAATTGCCCGGATTGAACCACCTGTTTCAGGAGTGCAAAACAGGATTACCGGCCGAATATGGCGAAATTGAACAAACCGTATCGCCGTTGGCGCTTGAAACCATGACGGGATGGATAAAGACAACAGTGAACAGTGAGCAGTGAACAGTTATCAGTGAGGTGCCGGTTGCTGTAAAGAATTAGGAATGGGAGTTTGACATTGAGTCTTGCTCCCATTTTGTTTGGAGAAATTTCCTGAAAAATGATTATCTTTGCAATCCGGATTGGGAAATTGGTTGATTAGCTCTTTGGTTGACAGGTTAATTAGTTAATTGGTTGATTGGTTGACTGGTTGGTCAATTGGTACATCCGGGGGAACAGGAAATAATAAAATTGTAAATAAATATATGGCAAAGGAACTTACTTCGCGTAGCGAAAACTACTCACAATGGTATAATGATTTAGTAATTAAAGCCGACCTGGCCGAGAGCTCAGCGGTGCGCGGCTGTATGGTGATTAAACCTTACGGTTACGCCATTTGGGAAAAAATACAGGCCGAACTGGACAGAATGTTCAAAGAAACAGGACACGTAAACGCTTATTTCCCGTTGTTTATACCTAAATCATTCCTGAGTAAAGAGGCTGAACATGTTGAAGGTTTTGCTAAAGAATGTGCCGTGGTAACACACCACCGTTTAATGGCCGATCCGAATGGTAAAGGTCTGATAGTAGATCCGGACGCTAAACTGGAAGAAGAGCTGATTGTACGCCCAACTTCCGAAACCATCATTTGGAATACGTATAAAGGCTGGATTCAATCGTACCGCGATCTGCCTATCCTCATAAATCAATGGGCCAACGTGGTTCGTTGGGAAATGCGTACACGCTTATTTCTTCGTACAGCGGAGTTTTTGTGGCAGGAAGGTCACACAGCGCATGCCACTGAAGCTGAAGCTGTGACCGAAGCCCGTAAAATGCTGGAAGTATATGCCGACTTTGCCGAACGCTTTATGGCTGTGCCGGTACTCAAAGGTGTAAAATCTGCCAACGAACGCTTCGCCGGAGCGTTGAACACCTACTGTATTGAAGCACTTATGCAGGATGGTAAAGCTCTTCAAGCTGGAACTTCACACTTTCTCGGTCAGAATTTTGCCAAAGCCTTTGACGTTACCTTTATGGATAAAAGCAACAAGCTGGATTATGTTTGGGCAACTTCGTGGGGAGTTTCTACCCGACTGATGGGTGCGCTTATCATGACTCACTCGGACGACAACGGACTGGTTCTCCCTCCTAATCTGGCTCCATTTCAGGTGGTGATTGTACCTATTTATAAAAACGACGAACAACTGGATGCTATCAGCGAAAAAGTGGCTGAAATAACAGCTAAACTGAAAGCGCTGGGTATAAGCGTGAAATATGATAATAACGATAACAAGAAACCGGGTTGGAAATTTGCCGAATATGAATTGAAAGGTGTTCCGGTTCGTCTGGCTATGGGTGCCCGCGACATGGAAAACGGCACTGTGGAAGTGGCTCGTCGTGATACGTTGACCAAAGAAACTGTGGCCATTGAAGGTGTAGAGAACTACATCAGCGACTTGCTGAAAACCATTCAGGCTAATATTTACCAGAAAGCATACGATTACCGCGCTTCGGTAACCCGTGAAGTAAACTCGTACGACGAATTTAAAGTTGAAATAGAAAAAGGCGGATTCCTGATGTGTCACTGGGATGGTACTCCTGAAACTGAAGAGCTTATCAAAGAAGAAACCAAAGCTACTATCCGATGCATTCCGTTAAACGGAGATACAACACCGGGTGTGTGTATGGTAACGGGTAAACCTTCGGCTCAGCGGGTGGTATTTGCCCGTGCTTATTAAGAGGGTTTATCGTATATCGGGTTTTAAATAATAAACAAAGAGGGTGTCCAAGAGGACACTCTCTTTTCGTTTAAAATAGATTCCTGAAGGCCTCGGCGTGAGCTCAGTCGAACGGGAATCAATGTAAATAGCCGCCGGTAAAACCGGTGGACGAGAATCACAGAATCTACCGAAACCCTGAAAGGGTTCAATAATACACATTCACGTTTAGTTTGATTAACAGGTTGCACCCGCGATTATATAACTTACATTCTTTCAAAATAATCAAAGAAATTCTGTATGCCTTAATTCTTTTTTGTATGTTTGTGAAACGGAAAAAACAAATACAAAAGAGTGATGTTTTGCTCCGAAATAATCGAAACAAAAACTACCGGAATGAACAAGAAATCTATTTTTTACAGTCTGTTGGCGGCACTGTTACTCTGCTGCTGCAAACCAACAACTCGACACGGCGAAAGCCAATCCACAGCCGAAAGTGCCGATTCAGTAACGACGGGCACTGCAAGTAAGCAAACAGCCAATACGGCAGCTCAGATTTACGCCAAACAGCAGATTCCGGTACTGTGTTATCACCGCATAGAAGATGGCAAGAAAGGCGACTACACGGTAAGCAAAACCACCTTTAGCTCACACATGAAAGTGCTGGCCGACAGCGGATACCATTCGGTGTTGCCGGGTCAACTGTACGATTACCTGGTATATAATAAAAGCCTGCCCGCGAAACCCGTATTGATAACTTTCGATGACTCCAGAGCCGAGCACGCTGCTGTAGCCGCACCAGTGATGGAAAAATACGGATTCAGGGGTGTATTCTTTATCATGACTATCACCTATGATAAGAAAAACTACATGACCAAGGAACAGATAGCCGGATTGGCCAAAGCCGGACATACAGTGGGGCTGCATAGCTGGGATCATACCATGGTGACTAAATATAAAGAAGCCGCTGACTGGCAAAAAGAAGTGGCAGAGCCCAAAAAGAAACTGGAAACAATCACCGGAAAGCCGGTTGAGTACTGGGCTTACCCCAACGGAGTGTTTGATCATGCCGGAGCGCAGGAACTGAGCAAGTACTTTAAGCTGTCGTTTTCGCTGTCTACCAAGCGCGATTCCGTGGTGCCACTGCAAACCGTTCGCAGAATTATAGTGCCCGAATGTTCGCCGCAGGGCTTGCTAAAATCCATGCGCAGAAATTTCTGACCCGATATAAAAGACTTGTAACCTGCCTACCGCAGGCAGGCTCGTAACTAAATACTCGTAACTACTTACCCTACATAATCTATATAAACTCTCAACTTTATGAATTATAAATATCACATTGTTTTATCCATAGTCTTTGTATTAGCCCTGAGCGGGTGCGATTCAAAAAAAACACCCGGCGCAAAGAATAGTACAAAAGAAAAAATATCCGGACAGGCTGAGAAGAAAGAGCGCACACCCATTGATACACTGGCCTATCAGCAAAAACTGAAGGCACTGGCCAACGGTGACACCACCGGACTGTGGCCGAACCACCTCCGCTCCTACCCGCTGGATGGCGCCATACTGCCTTTTAAACGAATAGTGGCTTATTACGGCAATCTGTATTCGAAAAGAATGGGCATTCTGGGCGAATTGCCTCCAAAAGAACTCTGGAAGAAACTGAACGGCGAAGTGAAAGCCTGGGAAAAAGCCGACTCCACCACCCGTGTACAACCCGCCATACACTACATTGCCATAGTGGCTTCGGGCACACCGGGCAAGGACGGAAAATTCCGCACCCGCATGCCCGCGCATCAGATAGACTCGGCACTGAGCATAGCGCGCATGGGTGATGCCATCGTGTTTCTGGATGTGCAGGTGGCACTGAGCGACGTGAAAACCGAAGTGCCCACACTGGAGAAATACCTCAAAATGCCTCAGGTACATTTGGGTATCGACCCCGAGTTTTCGATGAAAGAAGGCCACCGGCCGGGCACTAAGATTGGCACTATGGATGCTACGGATGTCAACTTCTGCTCCGATTATCTGGCTAAGCTGGTGAAAGAAAACAACCTGCCTCCGAAAATTCTGATAGTGCACCGCTTCACACAAGGTATGCTGCGTAATTATAAAAACATCAAGCTACACCCCGAAGTACAAGTGGTGGTCAATATGGATGGATGGGGCGAGCCGGTGCTTAAACGCAGTACCTACAAACTGTATGTCTACAAGGAAGCGGTGCAGTTTACCGGATTCAAGCTGTTCTATAAAAACGACTTAAAGAAAGCACCTCACGTTATGCTGACGCCTCAGGATCTGCTGAAACTGAAGCCACAGCCTATCTACATTCAGTATCAGTAAACAACAGAGATCGTACATTAGGCATGACACCACAGGATATAGCTACCGCCCGGTTGTACAACCAACACATTGAAACATCGGAACTCAGCTCGGTGAAAGAGCTGGTGGCGCGGATGGGTGCCATTCAGGCGCAGGACTTTGCTATGGCAACACTGGCCATTGGACTGCGGCTTACGGATGCCACCCATACCACGGTGGAAATGGCATTTAATGCCGGCGAAATTGTCCGCGCACACCTGATGCGCCCCACCTGGCACATAGTAGCAGCCGACGACCTGCACTGGATGCTGAAACTCACCGCACCGAGGATAAAATCATCGCTCACATCGCGGCATAAGAATCTGGAAATTGATACCGATATACTCCGAAAAGCCAATACCATCATTGAACAGGCATTGCTGAAAGAGCGATACCTTACGCGCGAAGAGCTGGATAAGCGATTTACAAAAGGCGGGATAAAAACGACCGACAACCGTTTATATCACCTGTTGTTTTGTGCCGAAATGGAAGGACTGGTGTGTAACGGCCCGCTTGCCAACGGCAAACAAACCTACGCACTGCTGCATGAAAGAGTTCCGCTCGCGCGGGAATTATCCTACGAAGAATCGTTGGCTACACTGGCGGGGCGATACTTCACAAGCCACGGTCCGGCCACGTTACAGGACTTTGTGTGGTGGTCGGGCCTGTCGCTTACCCAGAGCAGACAAGCACTGGAACTTATCAAAACCGACCTTGTATCCGTAACCGCAGGCACCGAAACCTATTGGATGGGCAACGCGCCCACCAACCCCAAGCCGGGCGAAAGCTCCATCCATTTATTACCGGCATTCGACGAATTTCTGATCAGTTACAGGGATCGTAGTGCCTCGTTGATGCAGGTGGACAACCCAAAGGTGGTGTCCAGCAACGGAATTTTCCGCCCGGTGGTGGTGATAAACGGTCAGGTATCGGGACTGTGGAAACGTAGCCACACTAAAAATCATACAACCGTTGACGTAACATTATTCCGCTCGCACGACAATGCCGTGCAGGAAAAAATACACGCCACTGTCCCCAAACTAGAGACTTTGTTTGGAAAAAACACCCGACTACTGCTGTCCGGCCAATAACTAAGGCCTTTTACACTATCGTACAATACCTTTTACACCATCGTATAAGACCTCGTGCAACATATGATAAGACCTCTGACAGAAGCGTATAAGAGCTATTGCACTACCGTATAAGACCAATTACAGTACCGTATAAGAGCTATTGCACCACCGTATAAGACCTCTGACAGTACCGTATAACACCTCTGACACCATCGTATAAGACCTCTGACAGAACCGTATAAGAGCTATTGCACTACCGTATAAGACCAATTACAGTACCGTATAGAGCTATTGCACCACCGTATAAGACCTCTGACAGTACCGTATAACACCTCTTACACCATCGGATAATACCTCTGATATTGACCGATACCCTACCCTACAGCTTACAGATACATTGTTATTTATTATGATTCTAAATTACAGCCATTCAACAAATTTTAATCAATTGATTTATAATATATTTGTAAACCATAATATATAACAATACATAGCGTAACTTAATTATTAAACTAATAATTGTTGCAAATATCAAAAACATCAATTATATTTGTCCCGTCGATATGTTAAGGTTGAATGCCGATGGAGCCTGTGGCTACCCCCTGAAAATTGTCTCTCTAGTACAAACAATCTAAATAAAAACATTATGAATTTAAAACAGCAAGCAAAGCTGAGAATGTATTTGACGTTGCGGATTTATCTGTTGTCAAATCAGTCAATCACCTCCAGACTCCCAAATTTTCAGGAGTTTATGACAGCACTGGATGCGGCCATTGAACAAATTCAGGCCAACAGCGAAGAAAAACATGTGGACACCAGCGGGGTGACCGAGTACAAACAAGAGAACCGCGATGAAGTGGAAAAACTCACCCTGGATGCTTCGGGCAAAATGCAGGCCTACGCCAAATACAAGCGTGACACGGTGCTGCTGGCCGAAACCAAATTTACTAAAACTACGTTAAGGCATATTTCTGCCCTGGACTTGCAGGACATAGCCAACGGGTTGTATGCACGCATAGACGCTCATCTGGGCGATGCGGCTTCGTACGACCTAAGTCCGGACAGCCAGCGACAATACCGCGAAGCCATTGATGCATTTTCAGCATCGATTCCACAGCCCCGCCAAAGCCAACTGAAGACGAAAGAAAATGGGCAACTTATAAACCTGGGAATAGCTACGGCCGACGAAGCCGTGGAGAATATCGACTCGGTGGTAGAAGTGGTACGCCTGAGCGAACCGGTTTTCTACGAAGGCTATAAAAATGCACGCAGGGTGATAGAACTAGGCACAGGATCGCTACAGGTGCAAGGCAAAATAACCGAAGCCGATGGGGCAAAACCCATACCGGGAGCCGTGCTCACCTTCCGCCTGAAGGGCGAAACCGCCGTGGCGCTCGAAAAAGAAACCGCCGACAAAGGAGGCTTCTCTATCAAATCGTTGCCCGAAGGAATATACGAAGTAACGATAAGCAAAGTAGGCTTTAAAACCCTGACGGTGAACGCCATCGTACGGTGGGATGAGCTGTGCAACATAGATGCAGCACTCGAAAAAATAGGATAAGAACCGTCTCTTATGTTCACTAACACTATAAATTTTCGTTGATGACGATTTCCCCAACAACGTGACATGCGCTGTTGGGGAAATTTATTTAGGGCAATGCAGACGGTTGAGTGAACAAAAGTTATCCACGTGTTGTTTTTAAAAAAATCGTTTTTATTTTGTTTTTTTAGTAAAATGGAAATACTGGGATAAAGCGAATATATGGGAAACATAGTTTCCTATGGAGAATTTAAGGTGAATATATCGGAAACTCAGTTTCGTATACAGAATCGTTAGGTGTAATTCAAAAAATGAAAAAATTAATCAACTAAGTATGCTAACGACCGAAAATTTTTTATTGATAATCAAATACTTATGTGGTTATTAGTCAGAATTGAATGAAAAAAGGCTAGCTATATTAATCTCATGAATTATGTTATGTGTCTACCGGCAAAAGGTGAAATTGCAAATAATAAAGAAATGAAGTTTACAGAAGACGAAATACTTAAACAACTTGGCTTTTCATAAAAAGCCAAATAAGTACTTCCCTGTAGGTGAAAAAGGAGATATTTTGAATATGGATATTTTGAGACTGCTGGAAGTAAAATCCATTTATATGCCGACTCAACAAGATGGGCGATTGTTTTTGAAAAGAATGGTTATCAAAATCGTGGAACTTCAGCAGAAATTGAATTGTATTATTTTGGAAATTGCATAGAATTTCTGGTTGATCACTATTCTGATCGAAACTATATTTCGAATATGAGTACTATAATTTTTATTGACTCTGAGGAATTTGAACGGATTGAAAATAAGGAGGGTGAAAGTATGGAAACCTTCGAAGTTATTGGACAAAATATTAAAAACATAAAAATACGAGACAAAGTTATTCCATTTGAGAGTGATTATCTTCAATATGAGAATGTTGGGATAAAACATAGAGAAGAAAACTCAAGAAAACTAATTGGGTTTGGAGATATAATTAGATACTTAAATAAAACGAACTTAACTTTAATAAGTGCGACAGAAGATGACATTAAGAAACATATACCTGTGGACTTACATAAACTCATGACAATTGAAAAATTTGATTATGAAAGTTTATATGACAAGTCTAATCCACCAAGTAATCAAGAAACATATAAGCTAATTGCTAAAATACTAACAGAATTAGACAATACAATATGGAAACCAACTGAAATATCCAATAACCATTGGTCAAATTGGGATTCTGGAAATTTATGACAAGAAAACAATATACACCTAACACATGCTTTTTTAGGTTTGCAATATAATTGGAATTTTGAGTGTCGAGGTTGATTTCTATACTTTTTTTGTAAAAAACAAGTAAGTAACCAGATTTTATGTTAAATCGTCAGCACGATTTTATGTCTTTAGGCTGGCTGAAGTACAGTCTGGCAGATTTGCTCCCGAAACCAACGATCACAACCAACTGGAGTAAACCGCTAAATGTTCATAGGCTTGGTCATTAGGGACATATTAGTGACACCTCATAATTTGCAAAGGGTAAAGACCCATAAGAAAAACGGGAAAACACTGTCGACAATCTTAATTCCTATCCTGACTTTCAAATTATAATAATACTTACAACTAAACTGTATAAAAAATGCAAAACAAATATTCCACAACAAGAATATTCAGTGTAATATTCTTTTTTGTAAGTCTACTTACATTTTCTAATTCTTTCTCTCAATCTAATAGGTGTGATGGGATTTTGATACCAGATATTACGATAAGAAACGATGAATATGCTTGGGCTCAAACCATGATTAATATCTTTCAAAGTAATCATATTGAAACCTATGATGATTATAAAAACTTCATGGGAAACGCCACTATTCCTATTGAAGGAGTTCCATGGTCTTTTGGTTCAAACATCACTGCTGGCAATTTCAAGGAAATTAAAGATGACCTATTCAAGTACAATAGCTTAACCACTGAAAGTCGGTCTAAGATTAATGAAACTCTTAAATCATTATCAAATGCTGCGATACAAGCTTGGGAAAAATGCCAAAATCAATTAGGCTTCCGAGTTTGGGTTTTACAAGGAGCAGACCCAAAAACTTTTACATTAGCAGCAATTTACCGTGGTCAAGGAAATGTCCATTTAAAAAATGTCAGTTTTAGCCAACCAGTAACTACAAGTAAAGGTGGAAGTTTTACTGACGATAAATCAAATACAAATACTTCTTATAAATGGGGGAACGGAGTGCAATACCAAACTTTTACTCGTACAACAAATGAAGCTCTCAATGTAGACATTAATCCAAGGGAACAGAATGTGGGTGAAGGATTACATAAGCAGTTACCAAAAATTGCAAATACAATTCCTTTAGTGGCAATTGAAATAGCTGATGGCGAAATTAATGCTAATGCTGTTGCGACAGGTATTGGAGTAAGAGCTGACTTAAACCCTACTTATCACACTTCTTTTCATCCGACTACAGAATTTGCCAATGAAATTGGTCCAACACTTGATTTTGAAGCAGGTTTTGCTCATACAAAAGCTTCAGTTAAGGCTTTAATTAAATCAGAAAAGAATTATAAATGGGTTCTTGATTTGCAAAATATTTGTGGTGGAACAAGCATTGGCAATGGTGGTGGTGGCAGTGGCTATGTTTCGCCTACATACAGAACAACAGTAGCACTTCCACCATTAAGTTCTAAATTATCTACCTATATTCTAAACTTGACAGGAAGTTGTCATGTAGATTTAGAAGGACAAGAGGGTGAAGGAAAATCTGTAACTGTAACACTTTCGGGAAATAATGTAAATAAAACATTCAGTTTTAAAGTTAACAAAGGCTTTATTTCTGATACACTTAAAATATCAGACATAAAACCCGGATGGTATAGCCTTGTTTTACAAATGCCAAAAGTGGGAGGTGGAAGTGCGGGAGCTCATGTAGCTTCACCCGAAGCACACAAAAGAATTACCTATCAGACTAATTTGGCTATTGAAATATTAGCTAATGAATACAATAAACCATCTCCAACTAACCCTGCTCCTTCTTCAAATACAAATTGGACTTTGATATTAATAGTTGGAATAATATTACTTGGAGTAATTATCTATTTAATATCAAGAAAAAAATCATAACAATACAAATAACCATAGCAATAGAATATAAATGCAAAAAGGAAGTTATGCCGAATGTTTGGCATAACAATTTAATTATTGACGGCAAAATAGTTAAGAAAGAAAATAGTGAAGTTCCAAGTTCGCTTGAAACAATAATTGATTAGATTAAAGACGGAATAATATTTCCACAAGACGGATGGATTGTTGACTGTTGACAATTACATCCGTAATTCTCGTAAACAGAACAAACGCACAACATTGGTATTTCTGCAATTGCGGTTTGACGGAATAACATCAGCAGCAATGCATATTAAAGCTTTATATCCTCGCTAAGTATAGTATAGCAACGAATGTAGAACTAAATGTGCAGACTCCGTTCAAGCTAAAAGGAAGTTCCCAAACTTCAATATTGAAAAGTAATTGAATTAGATATACAAGGCAAAGCCTTGCATATTGAATTATACTATTAAAAGCCGAGGCTTATATTTTAGCACGTCTTAGTTTGGAGAGCAGGAAGAAAAGAGAAATAAAAACAAACAGTTGGGGGTATTTACAACCTCACAGCTGTAAATACCCCCGACAATTATTCAAATTAAATGCTTCGCGCGACTTAGAAACGCATAAAGAAATCCCAGGTTTCTTTTGCAATCCAATTGACATCAGATCCCGGATCTTTAGCTTCGTTGGTATGACCACCCACAAATGAACCAAACATAACAGGATATTCAGCAGGAAGT
>Ga0302208_10000446_pt1 | contig 19924 bp, 14 predicted proteins | sample II_Fen_E2_3_FD_194577 | JGI IMG/M metagenome (GOLD analysis project Ga0302208, IMG submission 194577) | Peat permafrost microbial communities from Stordalen Mire near Abisko, Sweden - II_Fen_E2_3 | ecosystem: Environmental > Terrestrial > Soil > Wetlands > Permafrost | place: Sweden: Abisko...
ATGAAACTTATTTTTAACTGGGATATAATATAGATATATTAACCTTTTAATGATATATTATATCTAAGTTATATCTATATTACATCTAAGTTACATCTATATAACATCTGTATCATTGTGGCGATAGGATGGTGAAAAGAACCAGGTGTAGAAACGGATACTCTGATTCATCAAAAGGGGTATGGAGTATTCGATTGCTATTGGTTGCCAACATGAAAATGAATTTGCCTTTCTACTCGAAATTTACTGTCGAATTAAGAGTTGCTTTCCGGGTTCTTTTCAACCAAAATCTCCTGATTTTCTAGATATATAAATGTCTGATTAGCTTTTTGGTTTATAATATATTAAAAGCCATCATTCAATTGGTTTCTTAATCTGGTTGATTCTGTTGACTGGTTTTTAGGATCCTTGATGGTTCTTTGTGGTATTTTACATTTTTGCTTTTTATTTTTCATATCTTTGACCCGAAAACTAAAACAAACTATATCTTGAACAGTGCTTTATTTTCAACATCCTAATTTGAAAAGCCAGATTCGACTGCTAAGCAACTAACTTTAAATCAGAAATGAGAATTTATAGAATTACACTGCTCCTTTTTTTTGGCATGACCCTGGTCCCGGTCAATGCACAACAACTCATAAAAAAAGGGTTTAGTTTCGGAGCTTTGCCTGCGGTGTCCTATGATTCCGACTTAGGGTTTCAATATGGGGCATTAGTGAATTTGTATCATTACGGCGATGGGTCCCGATTCCCGAAATACGATCATTCCATGTATTTTGAACTATCCACATACACTAAAGGTACAAGTATTGCGCGGTTCAGATATGATTCCGAACGATTGATCCCCACGGTCAGGACTACTGTGGATATCAGTTATATCACGGATCAAATGTCTGATTTCTTTGGATACAACGGCTATCAAAGTGTTTACAATCCAGCCCTGGTGACGAGTTCTAACCGGCTATTCTATAAAAATGAAAAGGACATGTTTCGTGCGAAAGCCGATTTTCAAGGCTATTTTGGTGATTCTAAATTTGGCTGGGTAGCAGGGTATACATTCTATCATTTTAAAATGGACACTGTGAATAATACTCAACTTGGGATCACAAAGACAGGACCCACATTATTTGAGAAATACAAGGAGTGGGGACTCATTACTACTGCAGAAGCTCCGGGTGGCAGCATTAATTATCTGAAAATCGGGTTGAAATATGACTCGCGAGATCAACTTGCCTGTCCGATGAAAGGTATCTTTACAGAAGCAGCCATACAAACAGCCCCGAAGTTTTTGAACCAGGCATTTCCACACACAAAACTGGCGCTTATACATCGTCAGTATTTTACCCTGGCATCCGATTTATCATTCGCTTACAGGCTTGATTATCAGATGACACTCGGGAATAGCTATGTGCCTTACTATGCTCAGCCTTTATTGATTACCAGCTATCTGATTGCAGCTACCAATCAGGGGCTGGGAGGGAAGAGTTCTATTCGTGGCATTTTGCGTAACAGGGTTATTGGCGATAATGTAGGTTTTGGTAATTTTGAATTCCGGTATAAGTTTCTTCGCTTTGAAATGTTTAAGCAAAACTTTTACCTGGGTACCAATGTATTTTTCGATTCAGGAGTTATTCTTAAACCCATTGATTTGAATCTGACAACGGTTTCAGCTGAGGATAAGGCAACCTATTTCAAGGACTATGCCGCCGGTAAATTCCATTCTGCTGCGGGTGTTGGATTGAAAATAGGGTGGAATGAAAATTTTATTATTTCGGCCGACTTTGGTAAAGCCTTTGATAAACAAGATGGAAATACCGGATCGTATATTGGCCTTAATTATTTATTCTAGGAGTTCTATAGACTTATATTCCTGAGGGAAAAAGATTGTTCAAAATAAATTAAATTTTACATGTGGTGGATCGTTAGTTGTACAACATTGGTTGGCATTTTATATTTTACTCTTATTGTGGTCTTTTTTCGGGGTTGGAGGCGTTTAAATGCATTTTCACCCAGAGGAAACGAACAAATTCATATTAAATTATCAGTTGTTGTGGCTTGTCGAAATGAGGAAAATCATATCCGACAATTAATAGGATGCCTGGCACAACAAAGCTATCAAAATTTTGAACTCATTTTAGTAAATGATCATTCTGATGATGCAACCAGATGTTATATAGAGACCTCACAGAAGACATTCCCCAAAATAAAGCTTATTGATGCAGTTGGGTTTGGGAAGAAAAATTCACTTAAGGAAGGAATCCTGCAGGCTGCCGGGAGCTTAATTGTTACTACCGATGCCGATTGTCTGCCTTCATACCATTGGCTGGAATCAATAGCCTGTTTTTATCGGAAATATCCAAGTGATTTAATTATTTGTCCGGTCAAGCTTGCCTGGAGAAAGGGATTATTTTCAGAGTTACAGATCCTGGAATTTACCACTTTAATTGCATCGGCTGCAGGATCTGCCGGAGCAGGAATGCCCGTGTTATGCAATGGGGCAAATCTGGTATTTACCCGCGAAGCGTGGCTTAGTAGTCAGACAGACTTGCATAAGGAGGAAATGTCGGGAGACGATATGTTTTTGTTGGAAAGTATAAAGAAAAGGGGAGGTGTCATCCGATTCTTAAAATCAGAATCCGCTTTTGTTATAACAGCGCAGGCCAAAACATTGGGCGAATTTATAAAACAACGGCGAAGATGGACTTCAAAATCGCCGGCATACACCGATTGGCAAATTATATTTACTGCCTGTGTTGTGTTACTGATTAATCTTTTTTTACAAATCTTGCTTGTAATTTCATTCTTTAACTCCATTGTTTTAATTGTTTTTATATCTTTTTTCTTCTTTAAGTATATTGTTGACACTCTGTTTTTATATTCTGTCCGTAAGTTTTTTCAATTAAATAACATATGGATTTATTCTTTACTCTTATCAGTTTTCTACCCTCTCTATATTGTTTTCATAGCAATATCTTCAATTGTAATTAAGCCAAAATTTTGGAAATGAATTTGTTTTGTGTAATTATAGGTTTAATTTATTAAACCTTGTAATACCCTGTAATGTTGAGAGATATTATTATGTTTTTTAATGTTATACAAATAATGCACAATTTAAGTCAAAAAATCCACATAGCCAATAATGGACTTGTGTATATTTGTACTGTTAATTTTGCAAAAAAATGCAAATTGCCTTTTGTCCTTAAAATCTAATTTAATTTAAAATGAAGAAACACAATTCACTTATGAAACGTGCATTGTTTCTTGTGGTGGCTATGTCCTTATATGGGATAACTATAGCTCAAACAAAGACAATCACTGGCGTAGTTAAAGAAACTACAGGCGATCCTATTATCGGAGTCTCTGTTGTTGTGAAAGGCACAACTATCGCAACAATTACTAATTTTGAAGGAATTTTCTCATTACAAGTACCCACGAGTGCTACCACATTGGTTTTTTCGTATGTGGGAATGAAGAAACTGGAACTTCCTGTTGCATCAGGAAAGATGAATGTAGTCATGGAACAAGTTTCGAACGAATTGAATGAACTTGTTGTTATTGGGTATGGAACAGTTCGGAAAAGCGATTTGACAGGTGCGGTGTCGAGCGTTAATTCAAAGACTGTTACAGAAAAAGGGGTAACGAATATTGTAAGTGCTATGCAGGGATCTGTTGCCGGTGTTCAAATCACACAAAATTCCTCCCGTGCAGGTGCAGCGTTTGATGTTATCATACGTGGCCAAAACTCTGTTTCAGGAACTTATTCCCCGCTTTATGTCGTTGATGGGGTTATTACTTCAAGTATCGATTTCCTGAATCCCCAAGACATTGAAAAAGTAGATATTTTAAAAGATGCATCCTCAACTGCCATTTACGGATCCCGTGGCTCTCACGGTGTTGTGATTGTTCAGACAAAATCCGGAAAAAGTGTACAACAGGCTTCAAAAACTGCCATATCTTATGATGGGTATTATGGAGTAAGTAATACGGCGAGATCGCCTAACTTTATGAATACCCAACAATGGATGAAATATCGGGCTTTAAATTATCAATACTCTACTGATACAAATGGTGACGGTGTGATTGAATTTAGTAAAGCCGATTTGATCAATGTCTGGTTTGGAGGTCTTCAGTATCGGGATTTAAATAATGGAAAAGGATCTCAACCTGTCTATGCAAATGGAACCTGGGGTGGTAGCCAATGGATGCTTGATCGTTATTTAAATAATTCCACTACCGATTGGGCTGGTTTGGTAACACAACAAGGCATTCAACAAAACCATTATATCGATATCTCGGGTAGCACAAAAGATGTTGCTTATGTAGTAGGTATCGGATACCAGGATGAGAAAGGAGTATTTATTAACGATAGTTACAGCAGATACAACCTAAAAGGAAGTTTAACAGCCAAGCTGAATAGTAAATGGTCAACAGGATTTACTCTGAATACAGCCTACTCTACGCAGGAAACCGGTAGTGATAATGGAATCTTAAGTGCGTATAGAATGAGTCCAATCACAACGGCTTATACAAACGGGAATCTTGACCCTACACTGAATCACCTGGAAGGGAATATCATTGTGGTGCCGGGTAAAACAACCGAAAATGTGAAAGATGCAAATGGTAATGCAAGCTTTCTAAATTCAATAGGAGGGGGAGGATTTACTTCTTCCATTAATCCACTGATTGATTTAGCAAACACTTCAAATAATACGAAAAAAATATTAGCAATGGGAAGTGCATTCCTACAATACTCTCCAATTAAAAACCTAACATTTAAGACTACTATCTTACCCAGCTTTAATACCTATCGTGCCGGGATTTATAAAAGCACGTTGGCTGAAGGTAATTATGACAACCCGCTGACAACAGCTGTTGAAAATGATGCTAAAGCTAGTGTGAACAATTATACCTATTTTAATTATACATGGGATAATCAGGTGGATTATAAATTCACATTAAACAGCGACCATAATCTGGATGTAATGGGATTGTATAGCCTTTATGCAGAAAATTCGGAACTTTATACCACCAGTACTGCAGGTTATAATTTTGATTATGAATGGTATAACCTGGGAGCGGCCTCAACTACCGCAAATACAAAATTAACAAGTGGCTATGCAGAATCCTCGATGATTTCGTATGCAGCAAGAGCCAGGTATGCTTATAAGGGAAAATATCTTGTAACGGCTACTATTCGAAATGATGTATCTTCTAAACTTGCTGAAGGTTATAAGGCGGTGACCTTACCTTCTGCTTCAGTTGCATGGCGTATGTCGGAAGAGAAGTTTATGGAATCAACCAAAAATGTGATATCTAATTTGAAATTTCGTGCCAGTTATGGTTTGACGGCAAATAATAACATCAATCCATATCAAACCCAGACTCCGGCAAACCTTCAGACATACTATAATTTTGCCGCGACTAATGCTTTGGGAGTGGCACCAGGACCATTAGCCAGCAAAGTTTTAACCTGGGAGAAAACACGTGAATTCGATTTAGGTATGGATCTGGGCTTGTGGAATAACCGGATAGACTTAACAGTCGATTTATACAATAGGCTGTCAACTGACTTACTTCAACCTCTTACCTTGCCTCTAGAATCGGGTGCCGGCACAATGACTTCTAACCTGGGATCAGTTCAGAACCAGGGGATTGAAATAGCATTGAATGCAAACATCATCAATGCGAAAAACCTGAAATGGACTGTAAGCGGTACGTTTTCGGCTAATCAGAATAAAATCAAGAATCTATTTGGGAATACAACGGATGGATATATTTACATAAATAGCAGCACCCAGAAATGGATGGTGGGTCAGGATATTAATTCAATCTATGGCTATGTATATGATGGAGTCTGGACAGCAGATGGCATACTGGCAGCAATTGCAAATAAAGATCCCCGGGCTGTGAATTCTGCAGGAAAAGTGATTGCCCGTGAAGGTCAGGCGAAAGTAAAAGACTTTGATAATAATGGCATCGATGCCAATGACCGAAGAATTCAGGGACATTCAGATCCAAACTGGACTGGGGGTTTGAGTACAAATCTTTCGTACAGAGGATTTGATTTTGCCATGACCCTTTATACTGCACAGGGAATGACGGTATTTTCACCATTTATTGAAGAGTTCACCAATTATAATGACCGTGGACGACAGAAACTAGTGATGGATTATTACATTCCTGCTGGAACATCAATGATTGGGAGTGACGGATATTTCTATACACAACAAACTGCAGTCAACTATCAAGGTCGTCCAATGGTATACACGGATAATGCTACAAAAGCAAATTGTGGTCCATATTGGCATACTGCAAAGGAAACTGCGAACGAAATGCCAGGTTGCTGGGTAGATGCTTCCTATATTAAAGTAAGAAACATTACCCTGGGTTATACACTCCCAAAATCTGTTGTTAAATCGCTTGATATAACTAGTTTTAGGATCTATTGCAATGTGCTGAATCCTTTTGTATTTACTAATTATCAAGGTTTTGATCCAGAATGGGCAGGAGCTTCAATGGGTAAAGATAATGGTCCTTCAACCATTACCTATCAATTGGGAGTTAATGTTAAGTTTTAATCCATTATATATTTAATACGATTTAATATGAAAAAGATAATTTATATATTCACACTTGTTGCAGCATTTATGTTGTCGGGTTGTTCAGATTTTCTATCTGAAACAAATAAATCAAATCCCGATGCTGCTACTTTTTACAAAACAACATCGGGTTACGAATCACTGATTAACTCTTGTTACGCAACTTTACGAGATGTATACGGTGATAATATTGAAATGTTTGTAGCAGGAACTGACTTATACAAAGTTGGACGTGCAGGGCTTGTTTCCCAGGGTCTGGGAACCTATCAGAACCTGACACCTGCTGATAATTCAGTAAAAGCATTTTATCAGGTAGTCTATCAGTCTATCAAAAGATGCAATGATGCTATTTATTATGGAGAATTGTACAAACAAAATGCAGGACGTGTTGCTGAGGCTCGTTTTTTGCGTGCATTTTATTATTTTCATTTAGTTCAACAATTTGGAGATGTAGCATTAGTGAAAGATCTTTTGACGTCTCCTGTCACTTACTATCCCAGAACTCCGGCAAGTGATGTTTATGCATTTATTATTGATGAAATGAAGAATGCATATGCAAATCTACCGGCTACAGCTGCAAACAGAGTGAATCAACGAGTAGTAAACCATTACTTATCATTGGTGTATCTTACACGTGGATATGAAACATTTGGAACATCAGCAGACTTCCAATCGTCGGTGGATTATGCAACTGCTGCAATAAGTGGTCAAGCTCTTACATTACCATTTGATGGGAAAACCGGCATCTTCTTTCCAGGTCTTGAAAAGAACGCTGAAATACTTTTCTCGGTTCAATATAGTGCAACATCATTGGCAAGTGTAACCCTGGGCAACTCGCAAGCCTCGTCCTTTGGTGCTTATCTTGGTGGTGCAGATGGGGCGATAAACGATGGAATGCCTTATATGAACACAAAGTTGAAACCAACTATGAGGTTGTATAATTTATTAAGTGCTGATGTAGCAGATACTCGCTTCGCAGGAACTTTTATGCAAGAACTTTATGGAGTTGTAGCAACCGGAAAGTGTAGTTTCTATTCGTACTTCAAAAAGTTTGATACTCGCAATACGTTAGAAGTCATGATGTATTATCCTAAACCCGGAGCTACACAAGCAGATGTAAATATATGGATAGCTGTTAATCCAACTGGCAGATCTAAAACTACCATAAAATGGCCAACAACAGGTACAGTTAATAATTGGGAAAAGGGTGATTTGGACAAGGATTACCCTTGTATCAAAAAGTTCTCCGATCCTGATGCTCCATTTAATACAACAGCAAGTCGTCGTGATATATTTCTTGCCCGTTTAGCTGAAACCTATTTGATTCGTGCAGAAGCTTATATAAAACTAGGAAATAAGCAAACAGAAGCAAAGAATGATATAAATGTGGTCAGAACCCGTGCAGGTGCTGCAAGCATTGTTGAGGCTAATGCCACAATAGATTATATCTTGGATGAACGTGCCCGTGAATTTGCTGGAGAATACAATCGTTGGTATGATTTGAAACGTACAGGGAAATTAGTCCAGTATGTTTCTACGTACAATCCGGATGTTCCAAGTGCATCAAATATGAAAGGAAGTGATGGGAATTATAAGATATTACGTCCTATACCGCAAGATGCAATCGGACTAAATAGTGCAGTTATAACCCAGAACCCTGGTTATTGATGAAAAGATAAAAAGGCTGTTTCTATTGAAACAGCCTTTTTTTATCTCGTAATAACTAAAATATCCCCCGATAATATGGCTTTATATCGTTTAAGAGTTTCTTTTGCCTTTCCCGATGATGGATTTCCTATGCCATATCCAATATCAAAAACAGAACCGCAACCTTCACAAACTGCTTGTCCTGATCCGTTTGGAAATACTCGAACGTCCTGCTTGGCTTCATATGGGCAAGACATGTCAAATGCGTAATATCCGCCATCTAATCCTGTATAGACCAAAATTCCACCATATCCAATCTTATCTGTTACAGATACTCCCTTTTCAAAAAGAAGAGACTTGTTATATGAATTTTTAAAAGTCGGATACGTACTCGTTAGATTAAGTTCAAGGTAAACCGGAAAGTCAGGGATGGATGATATAACATTATCATTACAGCTTACGGTTGATAATGTAAGTATCAAAAAAACCAGACTGTATTTTATGAAAGAAGATTTCATATCGTATAAATGAATTGTAATTTGTAAGTCTAAATTCAATATAGCCTTACCCTAATTCTCCAATCCGCCACAATTCTTCATTTGAAAACGACGTATTTTGAATGGCGTTAATGTTATCCTGTAATTGTTTCACAGAACTTGCCCCCACAATGACAGAATTGATATCAGGAGTACGCAGACACCATGCCAATGCCATTTGGGCTAATGTTTGTCCCCGTTGTGCTGCTATTTCATTCAGCTTTGAAATTTTAATTATAATCTCAGGGGTAATTTGGTTCTTTTGCAAAAAGCCATAACTATGTGCAGCACGTGAGTTTTCAGGGATGCCATTCAAGTATTTATCACTCAATAATCCTTGAGCTAGTGGGGAGAAAGCAATGAGTCCTACACCATTTTCTTCGGCCAGGGGTAAAACGTTTTGTTCTACCTGACGTGTGAAAATATTGTATCTGTCCTGATTAATCAGGCATGGTGTCCCGTTATTCCGCAGAATTTGATATGCTTCACGAGCTTTATCTGTAGGATATTTTGATATCCCAATATATAATGCTTTCCCTTGTTTCACCATATCCGATAAGGCACCCATTGTTTCTTCCAATGGGGTAGTTGCATCGAAACGATGAGAATAAAATATATCCACATAATCCAGTTTCAATCGTTGCAGGCTTTGATCAAGGCTTGATATTAAATACTTTCGTGATCCTCCATCACCATAAGGACCTTGCCACATTTCATGTCCAGCCTTGGTACTTATAATCAGTTCATCCCGGTAAGTTGAAAAATGATCTTTCAGTATCTTACCAAAGTTTTTTTCGGCACTCCCAAATGGGGTGCCGTAATTGTTGGCCAGGTCGAAATGAGTAATCCCATGATCAAAGGCGTAATGAATCATTTTCAATGCTTCATCCTGATCATCAACATCCCCAAAATTATGCCATAATCCAAGTGAAATGCGTGGCAGTTGCAATCCGCTTTTACCACACTTTTGATATCCCACAGAATTGGTGTATCGATCAGTAGCCGGAATATAGGTGCTTTTTGCCATGATTTATTATTTTAAAATTTTACTGCCGGTGCTTTTTCAGTTCCTTTTTCTGATTCAAAATAAGGCTTATCTTTAAATCCACAAATTGATGCTATAATAGATTTTGGGAACATTTTAATGGAAACATCATAATTTTTAGCAGCGTCATTATAACGGTTTCGTTCTACAGATATCCGGTTTTCTGTTCCTTCAAGCTGTGCTTGCAGTTCTAAAAAATTCTGATTGGCTTTCAAGTCAGGATAGTTTTCAGTAATCATTAATAGCTTGCCTAATGCAGAGCTTACCTGTCCCTGGGCAGCCTGGTATTCCTGAAGCTTTTCCGGGGTAAGGTTTTTCGGATCAATCGTAATCTGGGTTGCTTTAGCTCGTGCAGCAACCACACCTTCCAGTGTTGAACTTTCGTGAGTGGCATAGCCTTTAACTGTTGAAACTAAATTTGGAATAAGGTCTGAACGACGTTGATATTGACTCTCAACATTAGCCCACTGGCTGTTAACTTCTTCTCTCGATGTTACCAAATTGTTGTAACCTGAAGTTCCCCACATAAATAGAATAACTAAAACAGCAGCAATAGAAATTAAAATAATTGAGTTTTTTTTCATTTTGATAATTGTTTATGATTAAAATAAAACAAAAATGATAATTGATCAAGAGAAATAAAAATTTATATTCTGATTGATGTTTTATAAAGTTATTGAAAAAGTGATACTTACCAACCACTGGTTGATCCACCACCACCTGACATCCCACCGCCGAAGCTTCCGCCTCCACCTCCATCGGAACCTCCTCCGCCAAATCCACCACTTCCACTAAAGAGGCCACCCAGAACTGCTCCACCAATGATAGCACTATTGTCTCGGTTAATCCTTGGAATGTTGTGATTGTCGTTTTCTTCGTATCCGCAGAACTTACAAACATACGTTGTCCGTTCTGTTCCTGAACTGATATACGTAGGAGCAATAATAGTCCGCTTTTCTTTTATAATAAATGCTTTTGTTTTGCATTTTGGACATTCAGAGTATGCACTCGGTTTATCCAATGTAAAAATAGCTTCATTAGCACATTTGTCGCAAACAAATACATCATAATCTATGGCATGCAATTTTTCTTCGAATTGTTGGGAAAGTTTCAAATGAACATCTTCCTTTTTTTCTGACAGAATGTGCATCGTGCCATCACAAACGTTACATGGGATTGGTGCACGCCTTATCTTTAGCATCATCAACCTCCCGTAGATATTGGCCGGTATAGTCGTTAGAGGGATTGGAATCAGCAATAGTAAATAAATAGGATTAGAAAAGAATAAGATACCCACTAATCCTATAATAGGGATTAGGATGGAAACGAGGCTGATAACTCCTGACTTTTCTGCTTTTAAAGCTTTATACCGGGCTAAATTGCTTTTTAGTTTGTTGTCCTTTTTGATTTTTTGAACGGAATTGCCAATCCATATTATGGAGAAGACAGCCAGAATCAGATACAGTCCTCCTGCAATTGGCAAAATTTCATTCCAGGCAATGACAGTTTTGGGTTCCTCAGGTATTGGCTCTTTCTTGATTACCGCCGCAGCGCTAACGATTCCTGCCATTAATCCGGCATCATAATTCCCTTTTTTGAATTCAGGAATCATTTTCTGTATTTGTATTCTTTTGCAAATAGCATCGGGCAAAACTCCTTCAAGTCCGTATCCTGTCTCGAAAGTAACTTTCTTTTGATTAAGTACAAATAATATGAGCAAACCATTATCTTGTTTGGCTCTACCTATTCCCCATGCTTTAAAAAGATCAGTAGCAAAAGGTTTTATTTCATTCTCTCCGATTGAACTAACGGCTACTACTGCAATTTCTGTTTTTGTTTGTGCCTGTAACGAATCAAGAAACTCGTTCATTTGCTGTACTGTTTCTGTCTTTAGTATTCCATCAGGATTACTCACAAAAGAATGTGCATTGGCTGTTTTGGGATTTGGTATAGTCTGAATGGTATATTCAGCTGCAAAAGCAAAACCGGCAAAGGAACATAAAACAATGATCAATAATTTTTTCATAAGGTGATTTATTTGCCCTCCACCAGATAGTGGAATGTGAGTTAATTATATGAATCAATCAAATGAACGTCAAATCTCAATAATGAGTAAGGCGGAACTTTCGTATTAGAGGCATCAACATCATATCCTAATTTGTAAGGAATATAGAAAATGTAATCTCCTCCATTTTGCATCTTTTGAAGCCCTTCCTGCCATCCTTTTATTGCTTCCGACAAATATAGGGACGCATTGGTGCCTGTTGCCGTAGAATCGAAAATAGAACCATCAATGAGTGTTCCTTTATAGTTTACAATAACTACACTATTGGTATTCGGAAACCGCTGGTAACCTTGATGAATTTTTTTATAACAAAGGCCACTTGAGGTGGTTACAAAGCCAGAATCCGACTTGTGAATTGAGTACCATTTATCATTCAGGAGTTTCCAGTCCATATACGTATTTTCCTGACATGCAGACATTATAATTAAAAACAGAAAAGTGATAAGAAAGACAATTGATGTTCGTTTCATATTTGTTGTCGTTATTGTATGGAGATATTTATTTTTGTTTCTTTTTAAATTGTTGAGAAAATGACTTGTTTGCAAATATCGGCATAGAGCGCTTTGGACCCCAGCCAGCGAAATTCAGTGGATATGTTCCTGTAGTTTTCAAAAAACCAGGGAAAATATCAAATCCAATACGTTTAGAGCTTATCAGTCTAAATCCTCTCATAAGCCATTTTTCAGCTTTTGGTCGTAAGTTCTGTTCCACTGCTTTGCGCCTGTTTGATAATAAAATATCCGTTAGTGGAATCTTTACAGGGCATACTTCAACGCACTTTCCACATAAGGTAGAAGCATAACTTAAATGGGAAAAGTCTTTAAATCCACGCAAGAATGGGGTTAATACCGATCCTATCGGGCCACTGTAAGTCGTATCATACGTGTAACCACCAATGGTCTTATATACAGGGCAACCATTCAGGCAAGCACCACAACGGATACATGCCAATGATTCGTATGCTTCATCATCTGCATAAACATTTGTTCTTCCATTATCCAGCAATATGACAATCATTTTTTCAGGACCATCAACTTCGTTTGGCTTGCGAGGTCCTGTAAAAATGGTATTATAAGCCGTTATTTGTTGTCCTGTCCCATGCGCAGCCAACAAAGGATAAAATAACCCCAATTGATTCATCTTGGGAATTATTTTTTCAATGCCCGCCAATACAATATGTAGCTTAGGGAATGCAGTTGTCATTAATCCATTTCCTTCATTCTCGGTTACTGAAATGCCTCCAATATCAGCTATTAAAAAATTAGCACCTGTAACACCAACCTGTGCTGTTGTATATTTTTTACGGAGAACCTGACGTACATATTCTGTCATTTCTTCCGGTGTACTATCAATAGGTGTGCCAAATTTCTCGTTGAATAACCTGGCAATATCCTCTTTCGATTTGTGCATGGCAGGTGTTACAATATGGTATGGTTTTTCGCCGGCCAATTGTACAATAAATTCACCAAGGTCTGTTTCAACCGATTCACAACCCATATTCTCCGCAATATGATTCAACTCAATTTCCTCTGTTGTCATCGATTTGCTTTTGACCAACAAATGAGCATCGTTTTCACGAAGAATCTGCTCTATTAAGGAAGTTGCTTCTCCGGCATCTTCTGCCCAAAGTACCTGAACTCCACGGGCACTTATTTTTTCTTCAAATTGTATCAGGTATTTACCCCAGTGTTCAAGCACATCACGTTTGATGGCTGCAGCATTCGTTTTGGCATTTTCTACGTTGTTGTAGCGTGCCATTCCCGCTGTCACAGCCTTATCATAGCGTGAGATATTGAATTTAATCGTATTCCGGTGTTTTATATCGAAAGCGATTGCTTCTGCATCCTGTGTAAATTTCTGAGCCTGTGACACCTGGATATTTACTATTAAACTATTTAGTATTTACAATTGGATGAAAGAAGTTGGTTAAAGGTTCAAATATCCTGCTCTTCACTACCTACTATTTTCCACTTACTACCTGCTAAATTCTATTTTTCAAACACAAAAGTAAAGCTCCCTATCCTGTTTCCATCTGCAAAAAATTCAGCGCGATAAGTTCCTTTAGGTAAAATCTCTCCTACTCTCCAGAAAATGACATCACTTTTTGCTTCTCCTGTATATTCAATATTTTTGCTGGCAGAATAAGCTATATTTTTATTTTCAAAGGGGAAAACGTTGTTGGAACTCTTTGTTAATACTTCATTATCAGGACGGGTGATTCGTAAATAAATTGTTTTCTCTCCCGGTTGTACCGTTATATTCTTTGCAATGGTATATTTAAATTGTAAATTGGTAGTTTGAGCAAACCAACCGGTCTTTTTTCCTTTGCTATTGAGCGGGGTCATGCTGAAATTGTAAACTTCCATGATAGATGCCCGTGTCACAACCTGATTCAGTGATTCTTTATCCTTTGACAGTTGGTTTACTGTTTCGGTAGCTGCCTGATACTTTTTATGAACTTCAACGTTCTCGGTCTTAAGCACCTTGTTCGCTGAATTTAATGAATCTATCTGATTTACATATTGAATCATGACCATACGTACTGTGGCCAGTTCTTTTTTTAACTGGGCAATTCGCCGTGCATTGGTCGATTTTGTAATTCGCAACTCATTTAATAATTGATCGACTTTAGTTTTTTGGTTTTGAAGCAGTTTTACCAGCGAGTCATTCTTAATTGTCGTGGTATATCCTTCAAATTCCGAATTCAGGTTGGAGTATTCCTTTTGAACTTGCTCTTTTTCAAAATTCATTTGTTCTACTATTTCAGCCACTTCAGCTTCTTTCTGATTTGCTTTTCGTATGAAATAAAATACTGCAAATGCTAATACAATAACAATAACTGTTGCAATACTGATAACAGTTAGAATCTTTTTTTTATCCGAATCCATTTCTTATACTTATTTGAACTATTTTACATATTAAACTAAATATATCCGATTAACTAATTCAACGTTACTTATTTCCGGAATTTTATTTACTTAATAAATTTAATTTGCCTACTCAACTTAATCAGTCAGTTTAAAGTGAAGGTAATATTTTTTCAAGCTTTATCCCTCTTGAACCTTTGATCAATATATAATGATTTGTAACTGGGTTTTCATTCACAAAGCTTATCAAATCGTCTACATTTTCAAAACTAGGGTATGAATTTTTCGTTTTCTTAAAATCTTTGCCTACTAACAAAACGTTTTTAAAACTGTTTTGTTGCAATAAATTCACTATGTTTTGATGCTCTTCCTCACTTTGAACACCCAGTTCCAGCATGTCCCCTAAAATAAGTGTTTTTTGGGGTACATCCATTTGTGCAAAGTTTAAAATGGCTGCACGCATACTGGTTGGATTTGCGTTATAAGCATCTACTACTAATTTGTTGCGCTCTGTTACCGTTAATTGCGATCTGTTATTTTGAGGAATGTAGTTTTCGAGTCCTGTTTTGATTTGATCGTTTGTAACCCCAAAATAATTACCAATGCTTATTGCCGCCAACACATTTTCGGCATTATAAGATCCAATTAAATGTGTCTTTATCTCAGTCGCGTTCGTCCCCTTTTTATTCCAATCCATGCTTAAAAAAGGGCTGCAATCAGTTATTTCTGCAAAATAATCTGCAGCATTCTCTTCCTTGTTTAAGCTGTATCCAAGCATTTTATCCGGCTGAATTATTCCTGATTCTGCAGCCATGCTTACTAATAATGGATTGCCCGAGTTTATAAATATTAATTGCCCATGTGCTGATATGAATCTGTACAGTTCAGCTTTTGTTTTCATGACGCCTTCCAACGAACCAAATCCTTCTAAATGTGCTTTCCCTACATTCGTAATTATACCATAATCAGGGCAGGCAATATCGCATAGAAATTGAATCTCTCCAGGATGATTTGCTCCCATTTCAATCACTGCTATCTGATGTTCGGCAGTCAGCTGAAGCAAGGTTAATGGTACACCAATGTGATTATTCAGGTTGCCCTGAGTATAAAGAATATTGTAACTTTCTTTCAGTACTGCTGCTATTAATTCTTTTGTTGTGGTTTTACCGTTTGTTCCAGTAATGCCAATAATTTTTGTCCCGAGTTGTTTCCGGTGATAAGTGGCTAATTGTTGTAAACTTTCCAACACATCATTCACCAGGATAAACCGGTCATCAATAGCAAATTCAGCCTGGTCAACCACAGCATACGCGCATCCTTTTTCTAAAGCAGAAAGCGCAAACGCATTCGCATTAAAGTTCTCACCCTTCAGGGCGAAAAATATAGATCCTAATGGACATACACGACTATCGGTACAAATTGTCGGATGTTGAAGGAATATAGAGTAAAGATTCATAACTTTAAAGTTCGGCTATTGTGCTGAATTATCTGCAAAAATAATCATTATCCAATAAATTAACGCCATACAAAGCAATTAATAATTAATAATGAACAATTAATAATGATAATGCGATTCATTTTAAGGCATTATATACAAAATGCAACTATTTGTAAAAAGAAATGACTAAACCCTTTCCTGGAGTTTAGTCATTCCTGTTCTTTATATTTTTTCGTTAAAAACTTAATCCTAAAGTTATGTACCAACCGCCTTGGTGCATACTTCCGGTATCTAACTTGTTCAGGTTGTTGATCCCGAAGTTATAGCCGCTTTTAATAGAATATTTTTTCCATTGTACTCCACCTCCCAGGCCAATTTGAAGATTTAGCCTGTTCAATTGGTATTGCGAGTCTGAGCTATTATACACATTGATTGAACGCGGTTGAATATAAAAGGGGCTGGTCGAAGCGTAAGCTTGTGTTGACGTGATTTTCAGGTTTTGAAATAATCCGACATTCAGGTTAGGACCTCCATATCCAAAAACTTTAAGATTTTTATTGAGAGGATAGGTATAAACCAGGCGGATAGGTATATCCAGAAAATGACCTTGAGTTTTATAAGTAACATCTTGTGAATTAGCACCTTTTTGTATCTTGTCGGAATAAACAAAGTTATAAAGTACTCCTGTCAACAGGCTGAAATTATTTTTCAGATTATATTCCCCGGTACCTCCAAGTTGTATTCCGTTGAAATATGTAGAGCTGATACCCGATCCTGTTCGTACCGGATTATTGTAGCTTACTTCCAGACGGTAAGTCTGAGCGTTAAGGGAACAAACTGTTACTAGTAAGACGAAAAGTAAGCGAATCTTTAGTGCTGATTTCATGAAGATGGATATAAAAAATTATACAATTTTTTTCGTAGGCAAAGATAGATTTTTTTTAGCAAATAATAACCATGGTTGGAGTTTGTTATTCTATACATTATCTGTTTTTAACGAATTGCATCCAATCTCTTAACTTGTTTTAGACTTATCGAACTACATGGTAGGCCTTGAGATCTAAATACCCTCCCATCACTTCCCCCAACCGTCTCCTTTCTTAATGCCTTTGTTCTGCTTTCGGTCTTAGTAATAAGATTGGTATTATATTCTTATCATTTAGATGTTACATAGATAATACATATCTATTTAGGTATATTTTATATATATATTATGTATATTTTATCTATATATTATATATGTATTATCTCCAGCCAAAGGTATAACAAAGGTATACCGAATGGGGAAGGAGGAATGGTCGAAAAAAGCGATGTTTCGTGAGTTAAACTGACAAATCATACTTACTGATCGTGTTGATTGTGATCATATTGTACGAATTAATTATTCTATTACCGTTCCATTTTAAAAGATAAATTACAGAGCTCACAATTCATTATCATAGTCGTATTTTCGAAAAGCAGCAACTTCCTCAACTAATTGAGTAGCAAGAAGATATTTCGAAGGTTCATGGATGGAAATACTATGTTTTTGAATCGGAGTTTCCAAAGGGCAATTATCCGGATTATCCGGATGATGGAAATCTTTATGGCATATACCTTAACCCTCCCGGCAATGAACCAATAGCATTTTTTATTTGCAAGAAATGGAAGAATGTGCGGACCTATGCAATTGACTTGTTGGGTTAACAACACAGACGTAACCGAGCGGAAATACCAATATCTGAATTCTACTAAAACCTAATATGCCGGTGTTGAAGTACATAAAATGATAATTGGAATTTTTCGATTTGTGGTATCTAATTGTTTGGCTGGTTTTGAGATAATAGATGAACCCGAATTCAGGGGAACAGGTGATGAGAATCTTCTTATTGAGAATTTTGGACGGAATACCTAATTGATAAATAGTTTTGTGGAAGCCTTACAGACAAATTTGCGATTTTAGCAAAAGGCTCTTAAAACTTTCTTGAAAATGCGGTGTTTTTAGAGACAAGGTGATGCCTTGTCTCTAAAATATCTATTTTAATTCCACTGTTATCATTACCGGAAAATGGTCAGAGGGGCACCTGGTTTCAGATTTCTGCTTGTCAATTGCATTAACCTGTACTTTGTTCCCATTCTCCTTGCTTGCCGCTCGATAAGTATCGTCTAAAATACCGTATTTTACAACAGAAAAATTATTGGTCAGAAAAATGTGATCAATACGCCCAGCGGGTGAATTGTTGGGATTGAATCCGTTGAACGTACCTGCGACAGGTTCGTAAGTCAAAGTCGCCTTATCATACGAATCACGTAATATCCCTGATGTATTCAACAACTGATAGGAGGGCGAAAGCTGATCGACATTAAAGTCGCCTGACAGTATTACCGGCATACCTTTCGGCATTTCCTGAATCTTCTTCAAAATCAGTTTAGCACTCTCTTCACGTGCTTTCGTCCCTTTGTGATCCATGTGCAGGTTGAAATAGATAAATGTAAGTCCTGTACCGATCTCCTTGAATTTGCCCCAAGTGCAAATGCGGATGCACACCGCATCCCAACCGTAATTTGGCTTAGTTTGATCTTCCGACAGCCAGAAATCGCCATGCTCAAGCACCTGAAATTTATCTGTCCGGTAAAAAATGGCCGAATGTTCACCTTGCTTTTTACCGTCATCGCGGGCAACCCCGATATATTCATATCCGGGCATCAGATGTTTTAAATCCTGCAACTGGCCATACAAACCTTCTTGTGTGCCAAAAATATCGAAACCATGGAACATCGCTAACTTGGCAATATAAGGGGCACGTTGTCCCCAACCATTCCCATCAATGGAATCTTCATGATTGGCATTCCGTAAATTATAGGTGGCTACTGTAAAAGTAGCCGGTTGTTTTGCTATTACGTTACCTGACAATAGCATTAAAAATAATAATAGATATTCGATTTTCTTCATGATGATTGTTTATTTAAATAAACCGGCGGGGACTTTCCCCAGACAGGATGGCATTTGAATTTGAAGATACTGAGCGACGATTGCTGTTATATCTCTCAGATTCATTGTCTTTATTTCATAGTTAGTTTGTACATCTTTTCCGACACAGATAAAACCTGTCTGTATCTCCCTCGAATCCGGATAATAGCCGTGCGTACCACCTTTGCCGGTGCGAATGACTTTCCCGGTATATTCATTTCCAAAGGAAGCTCCGTTTAACCCTGATAATTCGAATGAAGCATTGGGGTCTGCACCGATCTTTTGTGCTTCGGCAGTTGTAATAATCCGAATATATTTCTTTTCTTCAGCAGGTAAATTGCTCAGAATTGATTTCACCTTTTGGAGTGTTTCCATATCGTTTTTATCTTTCAAAAATAAAAAAGCACTTCCACCTGTGGAATGAAAACGGGCTTTCCATTGTCCGTTCGGATTGTCTAATAATCCGGCTTTTGCTAACCATACATTCGGATAGACATTGGTGCTTACATCCATAAAACCGTGATCACCGGTTACTATCAGCAAGGTATTGTCGGTCATTCCGGCCTCCTGAATGGCCTTCCTTATTATTCCGACTCCTTCGTCGGCATCGGCTATTGCCTCTTCCACCATTCTACCATGCCGTCCTGCCTGATGTTCGAAATGATCAACTGAAAACAAATGAACTGTCAAAAAGTTGGGCTTATCTTTTTTTATAACCCATGCAGCAATTTTTGCGGAATTCTGATCTTTCCCTAAGTTTATATCAGCTATTTCTTT
>Ga0302208_10000459_pt1 | contig 19557 bp, 20 predicted proteins | sample II_Fen_E2_3_FD_194577 | JGI IMG/M metagenome (GOLD analysis project Ga0302208, IMG submission 194577) | Peat permafrost microbial communities from Stordalen Mire near Abisko, Sweden - II_Fen_E2_3 | ecosystem: Environmental > Terrestrial > Soil > Wetlands > Permafrost | place: Sweden: Abisko...
GGGTTACCTTGCTGGCATTGACTTCGAACAAGGGTGCATTTGATTTTCAACTCATGAAAGATAAATCAAGCGGTGACCTGTTGTATGAAAAAGTATTGAAAACTTCCCAGACCTGGGGAACAGATGAAAACATGATGTATGTGATCGGTGCTACTAAGGCTGAAATGCTGACTGATGTGCGTGCCATTGTACCGGAACATTTCCTGTTGGTTCCCGGAATAGGAGCGCAAGGTGGAAGCCTTGAGGAAGTAGCCAAATATGGTTTAAACAGCACGTGTGGACTTCTGGTGAACTCTTCGCGCCAGATCATTTATGCTTCATCCGAAAAAGATTATGCTGAGGCAGCCCGTGCAGAAGCATTACAGGTACAAACAGAAATGGAGTTTCTATTAAAACAGGCAGAATTAATATAAAAGACTATCTGTTTAACAAAACAAAAGGCTCTTAATTTGAATGGATTAAGAGCTTTTATTTTAGTTATTAGTTTCACATAAAATCAAATCACAATTCGATTCCACAGCATCAATATTTGCACCAAGTTCCTTGTAGAAATTAATAGCCGGTTGGTTCCATTCAGAAACCTGCCAACGTAGCTTTTTACAGTTTTCTGCTTTGGCAAACGCTATTATTTCATTTATCAGCTTGGTTCCAATACTTGCATTTCTAAATTTAGGTCGAACATACAAATCATCCATATACAATGATTTTCCGATCCAGGTATAATAAGCTAAGAAATAAGTCACATAGCCAACGATCTCATTTTCATCATTTACCGCCACAAATCCTGTCAAAGACTCTTTCTCAATAATCATTTGTTCCACAGAGTTAGTCATTTTTTCAGGAAGTTTTTCAAAGAGTGCGAATTCTTTGAATAGACTAATCAATACCGGGAAGTCAATCTCTTGAATTTTTCTTACAGATACAATCATATTCTCAATTTTAATGTACAAAGATATGAATAATCAAAAAAATATCCCGAAACTCTTTTTATAATTTCGAGACAACTAAAGTATCGATACAATTTTATTAGTTTGTTTGTTGCATTTTTTCCATTGTATGCCATAGTTTGTCATCAACAGGTACAGGAGCTGTAAGACTTATCTGCAATTTAGAAACCGGGTGTATAAATTCAATGGAACGTGCATGTAGACTGATGCCTCCGTTGGGATTGGAACGTGGGAAACCATATTTCAGGTCGCCCTTAATCGGGCAACCCATCTTGGCCAACTGGCAACGTATTTGATGATGACGGCCTGTTTCAAGATGAACCTCCAGCAAATAATAGGTATCGGAATGAGCAATAAGCTTATAACTCAACGCTGCTTTCTTGGCATCCGAACGTTCTTTATCGTAGGCAACTGATTTGTTTTGTTTTTCATTGCGAACCAAATAATGTTCAAGTCTTCCTTCAGGTTGTTCCGGCTTTTCCTTTACAATTGCCCAATAAGTCTTCTTGACTTCCTGATTCCGGAACATCTCATTCAAACGGGTCAATGCCTTGCTTGTTTTAGCAAAGAGCACTACCCCACTCACCGGCCTGTCCAGACGATGGGTTACTCCCAGAAAGACTTCTCCGGGCTTATTGTATTTTTCTTTCAGGTAAAGCTTAATAGTTTCCGAAAGAGGTTGATCGCCGGTTTTATCACCCTGTACTATTTCAGAAGTGCTTTTATTGACGGCAATGATATGGTTATCTTCGTAGAGAACGGTCATCTTAAAATTTACTATTTAATCATTTACTATTTAGTCATTTACTATTTAGCCATTAATTGATTATTCAATAACTTAATTAACGAATTAACTCAATTAACCAATCAACTTAATCAACCAATCACCACCCTCTGCCGAACAGCTTCGTAAATCAAAATACCAGCTGCAACCGATACGTTTAACGAACCAATACTACCCAGCATTGGAATACTCACCATCTCGTCGCAAAGACGTAAATGATCGGGGTTTACTCCTTCGTCCTCTGCTCCCATGATAATGGCAATAGGTTCTGTCATGATTGCCTCGGTATAGTTTTTGGTAGCCTTTTCACTTGCAGCAACAAGTTTAATGCCCGAAGACACTAAGAATTTAAGTGCATTGCCCAGGTTTTCTTCACGACAGACGGGAATTGTAAGCAATGCTCCGGCAGAAGTCTTTACAGCATCAGCATTAATGGCTGCACCACCTTTTATGGGAATAACAATGGCATCTACTCCCGCACATTCACAGGTACGGGCAATGGCACCAAAATTACGGATATCCGTTACTCCATCAAGGACAACTATAAATGGCATTCTTCCTTCTTCGTATATCCCAGGAATAATGTCCTCAATATTCTGATACGTGATAGCCGAAATAAATGCCACTACACCCTGGTGATTCTTGGTGGTGATACGATTAAGCTTTTCAATCGGTACATACTGAACCGGCACTTTATGACCTGTCAGGGCATTGAATAGTTCACGGGATAGTTCACTGGTCATATCCCGGCGCATCAGTATTTTTTCAATCTCTTTCCCGGCTTGTACAGCTTCAATCACTGCACGGATTCCAAATATCATATCCTTTTCCGGACGTTGTTTATTTTTGTAGTTTATCATTGTTATTCTTATTATTAATAACTTTAGTAAAGTTTGAAACTTTGGTAAGTTAGTTTTGTTTTTTTAATTAATTGTCATTCATCAAGTTCAATTTGTCAAACATCCAGAAGATTAAGGACAGAGCGACACCAGTTACAGCAGCAAAGGCCATACCCTTAAGTTGAACCGAACCAATATTGATGGCTGCACCACTCACCCCTACTACAAAGACAACTGCACCAAGAACCATATTCCGGTTTTTACTGAAATCCACTTTTTGTTCTACATACATCCGGAAACCCTGAACAGCAATCACCCCATAAAGCAACATGGTAATCCCTCCTAACACAGGTGTAGGAATCGTAGAGATAGCGGTGGATATTTTGCCAACAAACGAAAATGTAATAGCTAAAAGGGCTGCTCCTCGAATCACCCAGACGGAATATACATGTGTAATGGCCATGACACCAATATTTTCACCATAAGTGGTATTAGGAGGTGAACCTACAAATCCCGAAATGACATTACTGATACCATCACCCAGCAATGAACGGTGTAAGCCGGGTTTTTTCATTAAATCTTCCCCTGTAATTTTACCTGTAACAATAAGGTGACTGATATGTTCTGCCAGTACCACGATACATGCCGGAGCAATAATCAGGATCGCATTGGTATTATATACCGGTGCCTGGAAGTGTGGCAAAGCCAGCCAGGGAGCACTGGAAATAGCCGTTGTATCGACCATGCCCATGAATAAAGATAAAATATATCCGGCCACTACTGCAAAAAGAATGGGTATTATTTGCAGGAAGCCTCGAAACATAACTGATCCAATGATTCCAACAATAAAAGTAAACAGGGATACAATCACCGTATTAGTATCGATAGTGAAAGGAAGAACGATATGGCCAACAGCTGTAGGCCACGGTGCTAAACCTGCTTGCTGAACTGCAATGGGTGCTAGTTCCAATCCGATAATCGCAACAACGGCACCCATGACTGCTGGTGGCATAACGATATCAATCCATTTGATTCCCCATTTCATTACTACAAATGAAATGAGAATAAAGAACAATCCAAAAAAGATAAAACCAGACTGTGCACTGGCAAAACCACCATACTTGGTAGTAATAAGCATCACCGGAGCAATAAATGCGAAACTGGAACCCAGGTAAGCAGGTATTCCACCTTTGGTGACCAGCGAATAAATGATAGTACCAATGCCATTCATTAATAAGGCAATGGAGGGATTAACTCCCAATAAAATCGGAACCAGGATAGTGGCTCCGAACATAGCTGTCAAGTGTTGAAAACTTAATGGCAAGCTTTGGAGGATTGGCAATTTTTCATGAATTCCAATGGTACGTTTTTCCATAAAGTTAAACTTAGGTTTTTTTACCGACGAGTTAACGGATTTTTTTTTCAAGTTCTGTAATAATCATTTCCCGTTCAAACGAGAATGTTTTATCTCTTTCATTTAGCAGGTGATACAATTGAAGAGTTTTCAAGTAAAAGGCTTGGGCATTTTGTTCGCAACCTTGTGATAAAAAAGATTTTGCCGTCTCATGAGTCATTTGTGCTATTGCCTGCAAATAGGAAGGATTATAATTTTCTTTTCTCACTCTTTCAATAAAAATATCAACAGGCATAACTGCCAATTCATCCAGGTCAATACCCAACATTTCCTTATAGGTTTCATCCGCCAGATGCAATCCATCCTCCGGAAACCCCTTGTCGCGAAATCCCAGCATGGCAGCTATTACCCGACTGAGTTTTTCAAGATATTTCAATAAATAATCCTCTTTAGGCATGATAATTCACTAACAGTCAAGAATTAGTAATTAAATTTTCAAACAGATTCAGTCTGTGTTTTTCGTTTGCAAAGGTAGCTAAATTATTGTATTTCATCGCAATGCAACAACAGAATTCATATAACCTATTAGCATTCAATTAAATGTATATTTAGCCATTGTGAATAATAATTAATGATTTTCTTACAGTATCTTTGCAAAAAAATAATAATTATCCATGTTAAACTCACATATTGGTGAAATTGCCGCTTTAGGGGTTGCCGTGTGCTGGACTTTAAGTGCCTTGTTTTTTGAAAAAGCAGGGCATAAAATAAGTTCCTTATCTGTCAATTTCATTCGACTAATCATGGCGATCGCTTTTTTAGGGATCACCACCTTCTTTACCCGGGGAATCTTCTTCCCGACCGATGCCACGGGTTACCAATGGTTCTGGTTAGGTTTGTCAGGAATTGTAGGCTTCTTTCTGGGTGATTTGTTCCTGTTTAAATCCTATGGCATTATCGGTGCACGTACCGCAGCCCTCATGATGAGCCTGGCCCCTATGCTTACTGCCATCATTGGTTGGTTTTTTCTGAAGGAAACACTTACTTTGAAAGATATAGCAGCTATCATACTAAGCATTGCAGGTATCATGGTTGCGATATCAAACCGCAGCATGAGACTTAATTATCCGCTGAAAGGATTATTGCTGGCTTTTGGTGGTGCAGTTGGACAAGCTGTGGGATTAATTCTGAGCAAGAAAGGCATTGGGAATTATGATCCGGTTGCAGCCACACAAATACGGGCTCTGTTTGGACTGCTCTGTTTTGGAATACTGATTACCTTACTTCGCAGGTGGGGAAAATTAAATACGGATATCAGGCATACCAGTGCATTAAAATCTGTGACGGTGGGTGCTATCTTCGGCCCGTTTGTGGGTGTTGCACTGGGTCTCTTTGCGATTCAACAAACCAACACCGGTATTGCTGCTACTTTGATGGGATTGGTGCCCATCTTCATCATTGTGCCTTCAGCCATTATGTTTAAAGAAAAAATCAGGCTTCAACAGGTGATAGGGGCGGTAATCAGTATTGTCGGTGCCAGTTTATTCTTTATTTAAAACAGACATAAGAGTCAAGAACCAAGACATAAGATTGTGCGTATTGGTTCTTTTGTCTTGATTCTTGGCTCAATGCTCGAAGCTACACTACTCCCTGTGCCATCATGGCTTTTGCCACTTTCATAAAACCTGCGATATTAGCTCCCTTTACGTAGTTCACAAAACCATCCTTTTCGATGCCATATTTTACACAGGCTTCGTGAATACTGCTCATGATATCCTGCAGGCGTTTGTCCACTTCTTCTTTTGGCCAACTAAGTTTCATGGCATTTTGCGACATCTCCAACCCTGACACTGAAACCCCTCCTGCATTTGCAGCTTTGCCAGGTGCGTATAAAATTTTATTCTTCAGGAAGACATCTACCGCCTCTATCGTGGATGGCATATTAGCCCCTTCAGAGACAGCAATGCAACCGTTCCTGACTAACAATTCAGCTTCTTCCCGGTCTATCTCATTCTGGGTGGCCGAAGGCAAGGCGATGGTGCATTTCTCTGACCAGGGACGTTCTCCCACAACGTATTTACAGTTATACTTATCGGCATATTCTTTGATACGACCCCGTTGGACATTTTTCAAATCAAAGATATAAGCCAGCTTCCCGGTATCAATTCCTGCCGGATCGTATATATACCCGTTGCTATCGGACATGGTAACTACTTTACCTCCCAGTTCAAGCACTTTCTCTGCAGTATAGGTAGCCACATTCCCCGATCCGGAGATGGAAACTACCTGACCTTTTAAATCAGAGATTCCTTTCCGCTTCAACATATTCATCAGGAAGTAAATGTTTCCATATCCTGTGGCCTCGGGACGTATGAGAGAACCTCCGAATTCAAGCCCTTTACCCGTAAAAGTACCGGTATTTTCCCGGGCAAGCTTGCGATACATACCATACATATACGCAACTTCCCTCCCCCCTACGCCAATATCACCCGCAGGAATATCTGTTTCTGGACCTATATAACGCCAGAGTTCCAATATATATGCCTGACAGAATCTCATAACTTCACTTTCCGATTTACCTTGAGGAGTAAAGTCAGAACCTCCTTTTGCACCTCCCATTGGGAGTGTTGTCAGTGCGTTTTTAAAGGTTTGTTCAAAAGCCAGGAACTTCAGAATCGAGGGATAGACTGATTCGTGAAAACGAATTCCTCCTTTATACGGACCAATGGCATTATTGTGTTGAACACGGTATGCCATATTGGTTTGCACATTCCCTTTATCATCCACCCAGGTTACCCGGAATGAAAAGATGCGGTCAGGAATGCAAATACGTTCGAGAATGTTTTGTTTTTCGAACTCGGGATGCGCATTGTATGTTTCTTCAATGGACAGTAAGACTTCTTCCACGGCTTGATGATACTCCGGTTCATTCGGAAACCTTCTTTTCAGGTTTTCAAGAAATTGTTTTACTTTCATACTGGTTAGTGTTTAAGGTTTATAAAATATATTACGCAACAAAAATACAAATAAATATGAATTAGTGACTATTTTTACTAATTAAAATAGAATTATGCCATAGATCATGTTATTTTAATATGCTTTACAAACAAAATGATATTTCACTCCCGGCCTCATCGTATTATTTTTACGCTGTCTGCTTGAATTCCAGAGCATGTAAGACTGAAATACGGGATAAATGTAAAATATTTTAAGATTAACCTTAAAATGGTTTTTGTAAGTTGAAAATTAAGTGTATTTTTGTAGTTCGAGTTGAATGACAGGAAAGTTGGCAGAGTGGTCGAATGCGTTAGTCTCGAAAACTAATGAGCGGGTAACTGCTCCGAGAGTTCGAATCTCTCACTTTCCGCAGACAGGTAGGGAGGATGTCTGGATCAGGCATCCTCTTTTTTATTTTCACTTAATTGATTCTCCCAAACCATTACCAATTCTGACAAGAAGAATGGGATATTTTAAAGAAATTAGTTTATCCCGTCTTTTTTAGAACCTTCTTGTTTATTTATCTTAAATACTCATTTTGATAATTATCAGGAGTAAATTTGTTTCAGAAAGTTATACATTTAGATATGAGTCAAATAAATCACACAACTTCTATTTTAAAATGATTGGTTTCTTCATTTTAAAAAACAATTAGATTTTTTATTTGTCTTTTTTAAACTTTTAAAAGAATAGTTTGTTAGATATACGTTTATTAAACCTTTCTTGAGAGAATTTATTTATTATTTATTTATTTTTATCTTTATCTTTATGAACATTTACGTAGGTAACTTAAGTTACAAAGTCAGAGAAAATGACCTCCAAGGGGTTATTGAAGAGTATGGTCAAGTTGAATCTTGCAAAATTATTAAAGATCGCGAAACGGGTAAATCAAAAGGATTTGCATTTGTAGAAATGCCTGATGATGCTGCTGCAGTAAAAGCAATCACTGAATTAAACGGAGCTGAATTTGATGGACGGGCAATGGTTATTAAACAAGCAACTCCTAAAAACTAGGTTTTAGTTTTTCAATGCTAAAAACGCTTCTGTTGTCAAATGATAGCAGGAGTTTTTTTTTATCAGTAGTTGGTACAATGTTCTGGGTATGTAAAGTGAATGTATCACCCATCCGGGAGGTGGCTTGTTATATCAACCGGAGCAGTCGCTCAATATGGCATATCTGTTACATTTAAAAAGTCCCCGTATTGCCAATGGCAATACGGGGACTTTTTAATGTTGAACCATGGTCCCGGGGGGCTGTCGGTTTAGTTCCCGGTTACCCTTTCCAGTCGTTTCATGATGGAGAAGATAAACATAGCTGAAACAATACAGCAGATAAAGAATAATCCCCATAATAAATACAAGTCGATACGACCCCACAACAAACTGCCTACAAATAACAGTTTATTACCTACGGCAGTAGCCAGTAACCAACCTCCCTGCATTAATCCCTGAAAACGTGGTGGTGCAACCTTCGAAACAAACGATAAGCCCATTGGGCTTAAGAAAAGCTCAGCTACAGTCAGAATCAGATAACTGCTCATTAACCAGTATGGCGAAACACGTGATGCTTCAGCAGTTGCAGCTCCGTTTAACAGATAAGGTGAAACTACCTGCAGTGAAGCAATCAGGATCACTACAAATCCAAGGCTGGCCAGGATCATCCCGAACCCTATTTTCTTGGGAGTGGATGGTTCAATGCCTTTCTTATTCAGGTAACTGAACAGCCCCATCACTACCGGGGTTAGGGCTACAATAAACAAAGGGTTGAAGGATTGGAATACTTCCGGGGCAATCGGATTATTGTCGCCATACGTCCCAATAAAATAATAACATAATATCCCGGCAGCTATGGTAAGCACTCCGCCGGATATACGGCTCTGTATTTTTATGTTGCTTTTAAATACCAACACCAATCCGGCAATGGTAGCAATAACACTCAATATGGAATTCAGGTTGAAGAATAGATAGGTAAACCTTCCTACATGCTTAGCGATATAATCACGGGCAAAGAAGGTCAGCGTAAGCCCGTTCTGGTGGAACGACATCCAGAAGAATATGACCACTACAAATACCAGGATCAGCGAAGTAACCCGCGGGCGTTCTTCTTTGGTCGAGATCTGGAAAATATAGGATACGAAGGCTATAAAAAGCCCTATTGCCAACCCGAATTTATAATCCAGTCCGGGTATTAATTGCAGCAAAAATGCTGTTAAGCCCATCAATAACATGGATACCACCAAAGCCTTTCCATTTCCGGTGACTTTTTCATCGGTTTCAATGGTTGCTTTCCGGGTAGCTGCCTGTATGGAAGTCGATCCGGGTAAAGTCTTATTAAAAATAATATACACCAACAGGGAAGTGATCATTGCACCCGCAGCAATAGCAAAAGCAAAGTTATATCCCCGTGCAAAGACATCAATATATTGTTGTGCAAAAGCATGCAGGTCGGCCACCGGGACTTTACTGATCACAGCGTTGTTAGCCAGTTGCTGGAACTGGGTGGTATCTTTCAATGTCCCGTTCAGCATTTGGTGGCAAAGCGAAGGCAAGCTCCCATCATGCATAAACCCGTTTGTTTTAAGCCACCAATTCCTGACTCCGGTTGCAACAAAAGGTGCAAAGAAAGCTCCTACATTGATTCCCATATAAAAAATCATGAAGGCTGAATCACGTAACTTGGAGTATTTCTCATCATCGTATAACTGCCCCACTACCGCCTGGAGGTTCCCTTTGAAGAAACCGTTACCCAATGATATCACCAACAAGGCCGCCAGTGAGCCATACAAGGTCATGCCGGGCATGGCTATCATAACGTATCCGATAAACATAATGATTTGTCCCAACAGGATAATCAGTTTGTATTGTTTCTTCCAGTCGGCCAGCATACCACCCACCAGGGCTAATGCATAAATGGCAAAATAAAACCAGCTGTAATAATCCCCTGCGAGTTCTTCGGACAAGCCGTACTTTACCTGCAGGAACAATACCAGGATGGCCATCATGGTGTAAAATCCGAAACGTTCACCCATGTTGGTGAAAAAAGCAACTAATAATCCTTTTGGATGATTCTTAAGCATGTTTTTATTTTTAAGTGTTAATTATTTTATGTTTGAAGTTTGAAGTTTGAAGTTGGGGTTTGAAGTTTGGGGTTTGGGGTTTGGGGATTGGGGATATTGGTTGAATAATTATTAATTGTTATTGTTGTTCTATAAACGCGTAATGCTTTCTCCAACTCTTCAAACCTTTCAAACCTTTCAAACCTTTCAAACTCTTCAAACTCCCTCCGGCTTCATCACCACTCCCTTACTCTTCCTGCCATCAACTTTTAGGATGATGGGCTTATCAAAGTGGATATGCCGTATAAATTCCGACTCATACTCAGCAGGCTGAGCATTCAGGTATTCGGTATCATAAGTTCCATCATGCAGGAACGGGTTAATGGTAAAATAGGCTGCCCCGAAGGAAGTCAGGTTCTGAAAGAAGTGTGTTCCCTGACTTGGATCCACCCTGTAATTTGACAGGCCCGATTCCACTATCAACCGGGCATTGCTGATATGCGACCATTTCACCGGTATACCCAGCCATGGATCGGCTGAGCCCCAACGTCCCGGACCTACCAGTACATAGTGTCGCCCTTCGCTGACTAATTTTCTGTTCACTTTCTCAATTTCGGCCATGATTAACTGATTCTTGGATGCATCGAAAGCTTCCGGTTTCACATACACCAGATCATACAGGTCACTGGTAATCCCATGTCCCAGGGCACTGTTGCAGGTGATAATTGCATTATCTTCCGGAATGGAACCTATATCTTCACTGACCATTTCCTTGCTGTCGACTATCGGACGGATCTGCAACAAATAAAATACGTGTTGCCTGGCCGGTGTATAATCCAGGTTCACTGCAAACTCAATTTCTATGGGTCTTCCCATTTCGGATTGCGCTACATGCAGGATCTCTTTTAAAACTGCCGCCAACGGAAATACATCATGCTGCAATACATTGGCAAAGGTAATCAACTTCCGCCCTCCCTCGTACAAGCTGTCATAAATCACCTGGTCCTGCAGGTTATAGGTGGAGGCAATATACCGCAGCGTTCCATCCTTTTCTGCATCTCCTACCGGTATCTTCAACAGGTTAAAGCCATCATCCACCTGGGGGACAAACTGGATCTGGTTTAAATCAAGTGCATTAAAGTAAGTTTGTGTTTCCCGCAATGCAAGTTCCACAGTGCTGGTCTGTAGTATTTTAGTTGGATAGGCAGGTGAAAAGCGCAGGCTCACACCCCCATCCATAATGTATTTACCTAATCCCATGGCGATATTGGCTATCCCGTCCTCCGCCTTTTCCGCCCCGATCGGGTAGTAGTTCAGCGAACGGGCAACCCCTGAGAACGAGGGATAAAACCTGTTTTCGTGCTCATTGCCACAAATCTCCTGCAATACAATGGCCATTTTTTCTTCGTCTATAAGATTCTTGGTGGCAGTCATGTACGCCTTGCTGTCCTGAAAGAAAACAGAAGCATACACGGCTTTGATTGCTTCGGAAACCATGAAGAGCATGTTCGTGCTGCTTTCCGAGTCGTAAGGAACCATGTAGGTAGTATAAATACCTGCAAAAGGCTGGTAATGCGAGTCCTCCAACAGACTCGACGAACGTACTGCAATGGGTGAATTGGTAACACCCAGGAATGCATGCAGGTCGGCTGTCAGTCGCTGGGGAATATGGGCTTCCAGGAAGTGTTTCAGTATTTCTTCATCACTCAGGTCGGACAAGGCGATGGAATAAAGCTGGTTCTGTTCCATGAATTCCGTAAAATTCTCGGTACACAGCACCACAGTCTTGGGAATCGTTATCTGGGTATTCTCGAATTTCTCCAGGCTGGTATTTCGTTTGATCATGGCATCAATAAAGGCAAGTCCCCGACCCTTTCCACCCAATGAGCCTTCTCCAATGCGTGCAAAATTGGAATACTGGTCGAACCTGTCTCGTTGGAACACGGCCACCACTCCCCTGTTTTTTACTTTCCGGTAATGCACAATGGCATCCAGGATAATCTGCCGCACCTTGTTTAAATCACTCGAAGCATAGTTGTCCACCTGTATATTTTTCAGAAACTCAGCCAAAGGAAACATCGCCCGGGAATATAACCATCGGGAGATATTATTCCGTGACACATGGAAATACAACGATTCATCGCTTATTTTGTACAGGTTTTCCTGCAATCCCCGCAGGTTCTGTATCCGGGCCTCTTCCTCCCCGGTAACCGGATTAATAAACAGGAAATCCCCAAAGCCAAAGTTCTCGGTGATTTTTTCCCGTAACTCCATCAAAAAGGTCTTCGACATTTTATTCAGAAAGGCTGATTTCACCTGGTCGGCAGCTGCATGATTCAACTCATCAGTCGATTCAATGATTAACGGGATAAACGTATCATGCTTCCGTATTTCCTGGCACAGGTTGATCCCTGCCAGTTTATTCTTCACTCCGTTCTGCGGATAACTCACATCAGTGATCACCCCCAGCATGTTGTGTTTGTATTTCTCGTAAATGGCCAGTCCCTCTTCGTACGTGCGTGCCAGCAGGATCTTGGGGCGTCCGCGCATACGCAGCATCTGCTCGTGTTCATTCAGGGCCTCGGTCATAAACGAGCGCGATTGCATAAACACAAATTTATAGAGATGCGGAACAATGGACGAATACCAACGTATGGAATCCTCTACAAACAGGATCACCTGTACTCCTACCGACTGGACATCCTCTTCCACGTTCATGCGGTCCTCGATCAACTTGATAATGGCCAGCAAAATATCGGAATTCCCCAGCCAGCTGAACACATAATCAATCGCACTTAAATCCTCGTTGGCAATACGCAGGGATACCGATTTCGAAAAAGGGGTTAGTACAACGATCGGGATATCCGGAAATTGTTGTTTCACCCATTTCGCCCATTCAAAGGGGTTAATGCTGTCGCCACTGGGCATGGAGATAATCAGTTCGAAGGTCCGTTCCATAAGCAGGGCATTCGCTTCCTCCTCACTCGACACCAACCTGAAACGGGGGGGATACCGCAGGTTCAACGACGTATATTCATTGAAAATCACTTCATCAATCCTTCCATCTTCCTCCAGTACAAAAGCATCGTACTTGCTGGCAAACAGCAGCACGTTATAAATGCGGTGCGTCATCAGGTTGGCAAACGAGGTATCCTTGAAATAAAGTTTTTTTATGCTTGGAGTATTCATAGGGTTGATGTACAATTTATAAATTTACGGTTTACGATTGCGGGACAGGAAGCAATGGAACATCGGCTTACTGATTCAACTGTGATAGAACAAAAGTAATAAAACCATTTAATTTTTGGCAATAAAACGAATAATTATTTAATTACCCGGCTCTGGTGATAAACTAATCACCGGCATGAGGCGTTAAACCTACCGGCAAGCGGATCCCTGCTCTGTTGGCAGGCCTACCCAACCGGGTATCCACGGGTACTTTTGGCAGAGTATTTTCACCCGTTTCCGTACAAAAATAATGTACAGAAGTAATTTTAGCACATGACAAAAAACAGTATCTTCACTAACAGACACAAAATAAATATATTAAAGTAAAACATCACCACAAAAGTCACAAAAGAATCACAAAAGTTAAGCTTACATTCCAACAAAGTCATTTTTAAGTACACATAAGAACCGTCGGTTTTTAGTATCAGATTTTTAATGGTTTTAGTATTTTAATTTTTTGTGTTCTTTCATGTAAAATCTAATTGCTTTTGTGATTCTTTTGTAACTTTTGCGGCTGGCATTTTCTTTGTAAGTTACTCAACTTAAATACATTTGATAATTAGTCCTTTTTTTGTCATGTACTTAGCGTTTATGTCCAAAAACAATTTACAGGCTATGAAAAATCCGAACGGTATAAAAAGAAATATCCAGGTTATAACTCTCCAATTTGAACCGGAACAACAAACCCGGTGAACACTCAAGGTGCGAAAAAGACAACCGAACCTGGAAGAGTCTTTTTCCGCACTGGTCACAGTATACTAAATTTAGTTTCAGATGGTAAAGAATAAAACACGAATCCCTTCAACCTATGACTACGAATAATTCAAACGGTATCGATGCCTATATAGCAGGTTTTCAGGAACCTGTACAGAAATTATTGCAGGAAGTACGGGCAACTATAAAAGCCGCAGCTCCCCAGGCAGAAGAAGTCATCAGTTACGGCATGCCCGCTTTTCGGCAAAATGGCATGCTGGTCTATTTTGCAGCCTTCAAGCATCACATTGGCTTCTACCCGGCTCCTGCGGGCATCGAGGCCTTCCGGAACGAACTTTCAGCATACAAGGGCACCAAAGGATCTGTCCATTTTCCGCTCGACAAACCACTGCCCGTTGAGCTGATTTCCAATATCGTCGCTTTCCGGCTTTCCGAAAACAGGCAAAAGGCATTGCTGAGAAAGAAAAAATAATCCGGTACTGAATTAGATATTAGACACTTTCCTCCAGAAATCAGGAATCCTCCGGCTCACGAAGGGCAGCAGCTTAACTGTCAGTTCCGGCATTCTCCCCTACCCTATCCGCTTTCACTGCATTCCGGGCTTTTCAGGTTTGATTTTTCACTTGAATGCCTAAGTCCTGACAACCACATCATATCACCATCATAATGCAGATGTCCCATAGATGACCCATAGATGTCCCATAGATATCCCATAGATATCCCATATCATTAATAGGTTATGATATCTATATGTTATCTATGTAAAAACTATCTATTAGTTATGGTAAAACAGCATTGGAATGTAGATACGAACAGCATACATCTAGCTATCAATACCTTCCATACTCTGCCGCAACAATCGATGAAACGGGAATTTCATCCAGAAACCCGGAGGCATCGGGAAACAGGTTGTAGATTGTTGTCATGTTCTGAACAGAGTATTGGTGTTAGATGTTTCATTGTAGCATCTCAACTAAAAAAAGCAGGATAAGAGAGTTTCCGGGATTCGGGTAAGGATAAAAGGAGTGTGCACCGGACTAAAAACAACTCGGAAGCCGGAAAAAAGACTTGCCGAAAAAAAAGGAACCTAAAAATAACTTTAGTACATGACAAAAAAGAGTATCATCACTAACAGACACAAAACAAATATATTAATGCAAAACATCACTACAAAAGTCACAAAAGAATCACAAAAGTGAAGCTTACATTCCACCAAAGTCAATATTAAGGACACAGAAGAGCCTTCAGTTTTTTTAATATCAAATTTGAATGCATTTAGTATTTTCAGTTTTTGAGTTCTTTCTTGTAAAATCTGATTGCTTTTGTGATTCTTGTGGTTAGTCTTTTCATTGTAAGTTACTCAATATAAATCTATTTTTTAATTATTACTTTTATTGTCATGTGCTTAGAAAAATAACACAAACTGAATATATTTAATTACTTTGAACAATTAAATACAATTTCGTTCGTTATATTAAATTATTAACTAAAATACTAACACTTAATTAAAAATGAAATGAACACGAAAATGCTTCCGGTTATTGTTTCGTTAGTGGTACTTTGCAGTTGCACTAAGACTACAAAAACAAATTATCTGTTTTTAAACGCGAGCCAACTGAAACCGTTGGGCATTGAGATAAATGACAAAGGCGTATTTTACAAGAACGAGAACCCTAACTGGAAACAGGACAAGGAAAAGTATGCATGCATGGCATTCTATTGCTCAAAGTATGAATATGTGTCCTCCAAACAGTTCAACCCCACCGATACTTTAAAGGCTTTGAACCTTAATGACAGCATTATTGCCCGGAAAGAGCTTACCAAATATGACTTTTATCCCCTGCTGATCGGGGATACAAATGGGCATCAGAGCCTTGACCGGGACACACTGCCCCAAGGCCTGAAACTGATACCCATTGCCATATGCATGGCCAAAACAAACCTGTCTACCCGAAAAGATACCATTGTAGTGTGGCTCAAGGCGACAGAATCCTTGAAAAGGGCACTTCCCTCCACCATCATTATGGACGATTACCTGACGACCAGGCCGGTTAAAATTTAAGATGCTTCTATCAGGATGGACAGGATTCGGGAACAGACAAAATTCAGTGTATGAACGAAATCAAACGGGACATGTAACGTGCATTTAACGAACCATTTAAAATGCAAGTGCGTTCCATGCAGGGCAGGAATAGAGTCACAGTTCTATTTTTTGAATGATAAATGACGGAATAAGGAACAGAAACCAAATAATATCGTATTATTTAAATTTAAATAAGGGAATTAGGATTAGATTTTTTTTGCTTAATATTGCGACTAAGGGTTTAAAAACAAAAATATGGTACATCCCGGTTTATCGGAAAGGTTTTTAATTTAAATCCGGTATATATAAAGTTTAACCCTTCGTAGAAAACCAATCTACCCCATATCAAAACCTTTATTCCCTTTAGTATAAAAGCTGTTTAATGCATCTTTTTATGAACTAAAACAGGACAATATATTATTCCAATACTTAAAAAAAACAGAAAAATGAAAATGAAAATCTTAAAAGTTCTTTTGTACATTGTAGGCATACTGCTATGCATTACGATCGTACTGGCAGTCCTGCTCTGGGTAAAAAGTCCCGGGACAGCTGATCCTATCAAAGATTTAAATGGAAAAACAATTCCGGGGAGTATCTCGGTCATCGAGAAGATTCCACTGGGTGGATTGGAACAGACAGTGATAATCCGGGGTGCAGACTCTACCAAGCCTGTCATGTTATTTGTACACGGTGGACCTGGGAGTCCTGAATTTGCCTTTTTAAAAAGCACCAACAGGGACATTGAAAAGGATTTTGTGATGGTGTACTGGGAACAGCGTGGAGCCGGGAAGTCGTATACAAAACAGATTCCGGTAAAAAGCATGAATGTGGCGCAGTTTATAGCCGATACCCGGGAGGTTAGCTTGTATCTGGCTCACAGGTTTAAAAAGGATAAGATTTATATCATGGGTCATTCCTGGGGATCGTTGTTGGGGATCTTAACGGCCTATCACTATCCGGAGCTATATTATGCCTATTTTGGTATCGGACAGGTTTGCTCACAGTACAAGGGGGAAAAGATGTCCTTTGAATGGGTAAAAGAACAGGCCCGACAACAGAACAATACGAAAGCTATCGGAAAACTCTCGGCAATGACCTTTCCGGATTCACTGGCCAACAGTACCACCTGGGGAGATTATCTAATGACCGAACGAAATTATGTATCCCAATTTGGAGGGGGAGTTGCCCACACCATGACCAGCATGTTACCGATAGTGCGAATGCTACTCAACACCCGGGAATACACTTTCAGCGATAAAATGAATTATATGCCTGCCAGCATGTTCTCGTTGAACCACCTGTGGCCGGAAGTAATGCAGAAAAACCTGTTCCGGGAGATTGACAGCATGAGGATACCGGTTTATATCTTCCAGGGACGTTATGACAACCAGACACCGTATCCGCTTGCCAGAGATTTTTTCAACCAGTTGAAAGCACCTAAAAAAGAGTTTTACACCTTTGAAAATTCAGCACACAGCCCCATGATGGAGGAGGTGGATAAATTTAATGCCATCATCCGGGAAAAGACAAGGCAATGATATAAGCCCTGAAAACTGAGATCTCAAAAACCATTCAGAAAGTACAATCTGAATGGTTTTTTGTAATGAAAACTTCACAGAACAGAGTGTAAATATCCTTAAAACAAAATAATCAGGAAAAAGGCTTGATAGGTTAAATACCTTTCGTACTTTTGGGGAGTGATAACTAAAAAATCACTTTCTACACCATAGAATCAACGGACTACTAAGACACATTCAGATAATCAAAAAATAAAAAAACTACAAAATGGAAGATGAAAATAATTTAATCCGGATATATTCGGGGACCGAGATTTCCATAAACCTTCTGAAAGAGGAACTGGAAGAAAATGGAATAGCTGCCATGATACAGAATGACTACCAGTCAGGGATAACAGCCGGTTTTTTTGGTGGGGGCACTACGGCGATAGACCTGTTTGTTCAGGAATCGGACTTAAAAGCAGCAGAACCAATTGTAACTGATTTTATTAAGAACTATAACGATTAAAAGCGGATCAAGACGGGTACCGGTTTCATCCATTTTACCCGCAAAACAAACTTTATCCTCCGACTGAACCGTCAAAACAGAAATATTCATGGACAAAACTCAACTCATAGATCAAACTGCCGTATTTATAAAATCGAAACTCACCGGGGAGGGATCCGGGCATGACTGGTGGCATATCTACCGGGTTTGGAAGAATGCCATTCACATTGCAGAATTTGAACAGGCCGATCTGTTTGTAGTTGAACTGGCAGCTTTACTGCACGACATTGCCGACTGGAAGTTCCATGATGGGAATGAGGATATTGGTCCTCAGCAAGCCAGGGAATGGCTGGAAGGATTGGGTGTTGACGAGAAGGTCATCGGACATGTCTGTACCATCATTCAGGATATATCGTTCAAAGGAGCTGGTGTAGCTACCAATATGAAAACCATTGAAGGGATGATTGTCCAGGATGCCGACCGGCTGGACGCCATGGGAGCTATAGGCATCAGCAGGGCTTTTGCTTATGGTGGCAGCAAGGGTAGGGAGATGTACAACCCGGAACTAAAACCCGAACAACATGATTCCTTTGAACAGTATAAAAACAGCCAGGGAACAAGCATCAATCATTTTTATGAGAAATTGCTGCTCCTGAAAGAATTGATGAATACTGTTACCGCCAGGGAGATCGCGAATAAACGGCATAAAGTCATGGAAGATTACTTACAGGAGTTTTTCAAGGAATGGGAAGGAAAAGATTGAAAACGTATCTTGTAACCAGATACTACATTTCAGTCAGACACAACAAAGCCGTTTTGTGGAGTGGACAGTGACCGGTTTGTATACATGGATATTTAAAATGAAAAAAACAATCTTTTACCTACTGGTAGTACTCAGTGTGAAATTATCAGCCTAGGAATATAAAGTTGAACTGACGAACTATAAGTCTGCTTCAGAGTATTCGGGTATAACAATTGATAGCATAGTTGACGCCCGGGAAGAGAAGAGACTGATTTTGATCTGTATGTAAATGGTGAAAAATTCAACACGTTTAACAGGAGTACTTATTGCAAACTTGGTTTTACCTTGGACATAAAAGAAGTAGATATTACTATAAAATACCATGGCGAGAATTACTCGTTTACATCAGATCCTGTATTATTTAACTCCGAATTATTACTTATCGTAATCCGGGGAAATAAAGTAAGTATTGATAAGGTGAACCGGAGTCTTAAAGGCGATTTAAACCGCGACATTGAGAATGGAAAGATAAAGCAAATTGGAATCCGGAAGTAAAAACACATGCCTGATAACAGTTTATACAAATAAACACCCTGAAAAGAATACCTGAATAGATTATCAATTTCCCCATTATTTTTTATCCAAAAATTATACAAGTTTCATACTTTTATTTTATCTTTCGCAAATTTTAAACATATTTACGAATTTATGGAAAAAATAAGCTCTAAAGAAGTCCTAGACTGGGCAAAAGACTTTCTTTCAAAATCGGAAAAGGAAATAACCAGCGATGAACTGAAGGATCAGAAGAA
>Ga0302208_10000464_pt1 | contig 19387 bp, 26 predicted proteins | sample II_Fen_E2_3_FD_194577 | JGI IMG/M metagenome (GOLD analysis project Ga0302208, IMG submission 194577) | Peat permafrost microbial communities from Stordalen Mire near Abisko, Sweden - II_Fen_E2_3 | ecosystem: Environmental > Terrestrial > Soil > Wetlands > Permafrost | place: Sweden: Abisko...
TTCCCTGTCATAACCGCGCTTAGGAGAGTGCTATATTTCATAATTAAAATGTACAATTGTTGATAGTACAATTTTAGTTAGAAACACATGCTAAATAAAGGACTTTTAAACGAGTAGATATTTTGCCTGTTCGGCCGAAGTTCGCTTTGAAATTAGCTTTGTAATGATGGGTAAACCTGAATTTTCGGAGTTTAATACGACCGGATTATCGTTTGTTCCAACAATTTTAATGGACCCGTTACCGTATTTAAGCATAATTATCAGATATTTCCCGGTAATATTTGTAACGGCAATGTCTATTTCTTCGTTTTGACCGCGAAGTGTTATCTGTAGATCCTGTTCAATTGAGGATCCGTTTTCAGGATTAGTTTCCACAAATTCAGCTGCTGAATAGCGAATTATTTCGAATGATCCTATGCATTTGGTATAATTTCCCGGATAATCCGTCATGCTCACCTCAGTGAGTTCTGCGTAACGAATTTCTTGAATGAAGTTACGCTTATCTTTATTGTTTGAAAATTCCATAAGTATAATGATTACCAGAGTTTTAAGTCTGAAATTATCAGAGAAAAACGACAAAAAACAGGCGTTTTGTCTGAAATGTTTTTTAATTTATTGAACTATAGCACTTTGAATTTCACGGATTACAGAATTCAGGTTATTTTCACGTATTCGGTAGTCCATTTTCTTAATTCGGTCGAAAGAAATCACATTTTTCTTGATATTGAACGCTTTTAAAATACCCTCTATGATGACCGACTGTTTGAATTTCTTTTCGTACCCGGTAACGAAGTATTCACGTACTACAAGCTTCCATATTGATTCAATGTGATCATTGATCTGTTGTTCCCGGCAACTTGAAAAATATAGAAAATTGTACTTCACAATATACGCACTATCCGCGCAAATAGGAAGTATCAGTTTTACCGGATTATTGTACTTCTCAAATTTTCGTTTTACAGGAAATTCGCTTACGCACCACATGCTGTCAATATACTTTCCCAATTCGTTTCGCTTATGCAGCTTTATACATCCGTGTTCATCTTCGCCAAATTCATGAATAAGAAAATCATGGAGATCTGGTTTCAAATCGATAGTGATAATTGGCAAATTTTCATTTTTTGATTCCATATCGTTGTTTTTAAAAATATTTTTTCATTCAAGTATTGGCTTTTTTTCCGTCCTACCGTCCTACAGACCTACAAAAAGAGGTTTTTGTGGTACAAGTTACTAATAATAAACAATATACGCAAATTATTTGTATTAAAAATGCGTCCTACAAACGTGTTTTTCGTCCTACAAAGCACATATTTAACTATAAACCGACCTACAACACCAAAATACACCGTCCTACAGCGTCATACAATAATTGCCTACCGTCCTACAGCGACATACAACATAAAATATACATAAACTGATGATTTATACATATATATATAATAATTTTATTGAAAAATAATAATAGTGTAGGTCTGTAGGTCTGTAGGACGGGTTATGTTCAAATATTTTTCAAGTATTATTTAATGTTGATTCTTTTAAAAATAGGGGGTCAGGGGGATTTTATCAATGATCATGGATCAGCAAACGACTGAAATACTTTCGTCTTTGAGAGTATTGGAAAACAAGAACGGCCGGACTTGCGCCCGACCGTTGAATTACCATCGTCTCTGAAGTTAGATCTGAAAAATAATACTTTCGTCTCTGAAATTAGAAAGGTAAATCGCTACCATCACCGGCACCCGGTTCTATGGTCATTTCGCCACTTGATTGCATCGGAGTCGTTTGTACTACTATCGGGCGAATACCGCCCAATATGGGCAGCGCATTGCGATCTGCTTCGCTCATGGCCGTGAATGCTTCTTTATCTATGCTTTGTTTTATGAAGTGCGTATCTTCATACTTTGGCTCCCGGTACCCAATTCCGGTTAAGTTCAGATACACGCCTTTTTCACCTACAAATAACCCGGAATCTTCTACCGGTATAATGATACATTTTTTTGTGGAATTATTTCCTTTTAAATCGACTAATGCTGCACCTGGAATCTTTGTCAGATTCAACTTGATTGCTAAATTGTTACTCATAATGATTGTTTTTATTGATTAATTATTTCCTGTAATTCTGTTGCCGAATAGCGCTGATCGTTTTCGTAGCATTCTACAAACTGTACTCCGTGAATAGTTACCAGTGATTTCATGCTTATTTGCTTACCGGATCCGGTAAGCATGAAATTTGTTTTTTCAGCCCAAATACTTGTATGATTCAGAACACAATCTACTATTTCTACTGAACCTATTATAGCAGAATAAATCCACAATCCATGTGACATGTAAGATTCAAGTTTTTCAATAGTTATCTTTTCCCATTGATTCTTTGTAAATAGTAAAGACATGTCACGGTGTCTATCATCAGGTTTTGCACTTGCATGAATAAGGATTCTTTCTCCTATATATTTTTTTGGACACGGCCATGTTCTATTTTCGATAGGTTTTATATTTGCAAAAATTAGATATACCCATGGTTGTTTTACTGAGAGTGTTTTCATGGTTTATTCCTCCTCTTTAAGATGTTTAATATACTTTTTAGATAACGAGACAAGTAATTCCCAGTAATCATCCTCCATGGCTTCATTGAAAGAATCAAATAATGCTGAATCTCCATTCATTTCAATAGATCCAAAATCTCTATCTAATTTTGTTTCTATCACATATACATTATAATTACAATCGTAAAATGAAAAGCTAAAATCAATTATTCGATTTATTTCATTTCCATCATTATCAGTTTCCCAATTATTTAAATCCATATAATGAAGAAATATATTTTCATTCAAATAAAGTTGAATATTTGAAAAATCCAAATCTTCAGGAATAGTTTCAACTGTCAAATATTTTGGCTTTTCAGTTTCTTGTTTTTCAGCATCAATTTCTTCCTGTATCTTTTTCTTTAGCACTGGAAGTATTTCCTGAGCAAACCGCTCACATGATTTATCTATTTGTTTATTGTGAGCAGTATAAGAAACACCCTGAGCCATTTTTTTTGCAAAATAATCTTCATTTAAAGAAAGAATAAACTCTTTGAATGATTGTTTGCCAATGCTACTCCATTTAAATGAAAAGTTTCCATAATCGGTTACAGAACCGAAAAAGCCGTCTGAAGTAATTACTACCTGTCCTAACCAATTACCATCAGTTGTTTCTAATCGGTAACTTTCTGCTTTAATTTCTGTCATTTTTTTTGTTTTTAGTTGTTGATTTTTATTTTTAAAATGGTAAATCAGTATTACCTTCCGGTGTTTTTTCTCCTGAAGTGTTTACTTCTACGTTTCGTTCAAAGTCAATGTCTATCTGTGTTTTAAGAATATTGTAGTTGAACATATAAGCCGATGTCACTTTTTGCTTTGTAACCATTCGCATACGTGCATAATTGTTGATATTTACGTTTTCACCATCAGCAGTAATAGTTGCATCAGTACCACCGGCAGTTTGTTCGGCTACTTCCCATTTAAACCGGGTACTATTGGTAAGTCCGATAAACGACTGGTTCGATTCAAAGTAAGCACGTAATGATTGGCGCGATAAAGCTTCTTCTTTACCTATAGAGAAGGAGTAAAGTGCATATACAGCTTCGAAATCGATATACAGCACTTTAGTATCCAATGGCAATTCAAATTCTTCAGTTTTTTTGCTACTCAGTAACCGTGTTACTTTCGATGCTGAAGCAATCTTTATTTCACGTCCGATCTTTATTTTATCATGGGTGATCAGCGTACTGATGGTTTGGAAGTAAGTGGTAAGCTTATTGGTACTTGATATGCGTTCCAACTGGCTTAGTACTTTTTCGCGGGCTACAGGAAAGAATTCAGCGTAACTAAATGGCAACTTTAAATGCTGTGCATTTTCCTCTAATAGTCTGCATGTTGCTGTCATTAGAGCACATGCGTTGATTATACGTGTCATACCTTCGGTATTAGTCACCGTCACCCGTATCGATTCTTTCAGTTTTTTTGTTTCTTCGGTCAGAATGCTTAGGTATTTTTTTTCGTATAAGCTCCTTAGTTCTAATATTTGAAGTAGAATGTTAGAAAGACCGGTCTTTTCGGCAGCTTTCAATCGTTCGAAAATTTCTGTTTCTTCCTGCGTAAAATCTCCACCTTTTCTGTAAGGTACATCGCACATAATACAGCGGTTACTCAATGCACCGTCGTCCTGTTGTGCAGCTTCCTGCCCGAGCAATACAATGCTTGCATAGATAGCGGAACTATCAAGCTGTTTGGAGTTTACATCCTTTACTTTTATTTTACCTTCGCCATCCAGTGTAGCAGCTTTCAATCCTTGAAATTTTGCTTTGCTGATATCGCGGTCGTTGTATTCTTCCATTACCACCGGCACATTGCGGATAGATTCAAGGATCATAAACATACCCGCATCCGATCCGGTATTCAGGTTGAATGCCGGTGTAGTATCGGCCATGTATAGGTTACGAATACTTTCAGCTATCTGACTCTTACCGGAACTGGTAGGACCAATAAAAAACAGTGCTGTAAAATATCGACGCATTTCGAAAATATAATCGCGGAAAGCGCATGTTATGGCAAAAAGTGTCGCCCATTTACCGTTATCGTTTACCGAGTAAACACTGTCCATCAGCATCGCCCAATCGTCAAAACTCAGTTGTTTTTCGTCCGGTATATCCCTATAAACTAAATTACGTGCCTGGTTGAATGAACTATTGTCTCCATCTTCCGAAATACGGATTTTTGAAAATACAGGGCTGTAAAAATTGTCGTTTTCGTGCGATACTAAACCGAGTTCGTCCACTTCATCCACTTTGTATTCGCCTTCTACCTTGTGGAAAATAGCATTACCAAAGGCAAAGAACCCTTTCGGGTGTTGTCCGAATACTTTAATCGCCCGGCAATAGCGAAAACCGTAGGACATATTCATCCATATTTTTTGGAATTGGTTTTTGTCGCCAAAGAAATTGTAAGGACCTTCGTTTACCAATTTTTCGTGCACTTTTGGCAAAGCCGAAAAAACAGTCGATTTCCATTCTACATACCTGTCTAATTTCGGATCTAAGTGGCAAAGTTGAATAACACGTTTATTATTCGCATCGTCGTTTTCGTTGTCGTAAACGTGAAGTAGTGGTTTAATATAGAAGTCGGTAATAGGGAAGTGACTACTTCCGTTTTGGTTCTTGAACATATAGGCACAAAAGCGCCCTTTCTTGTCAGCCAGTGGATAAAACCCCCAACGCATATACACATCGCTCAATGCCTTATCGTCCTGAACATAGGTAGGTATTATTTCAGCATCAATGTTTAGCGTATCGTTTAGTTCGCCTAGTCGTTGGTTATCAATAAGCGTTTTATCTTTCTTTTTTGCAAGAAAAGGTTTAAGCACTTTTTCGAGCGATCCTTGTGTTAGGCCTATCTTTTTAGCATATTCACTATTCATTACTACCCGCACCGTAGCGTCAATATCCGATATTACTTCAGCGCACCGGCCTACTATTTCCGACTTCTTACTTCCGTCGGTAGTGGTTACCAAAATAGCAGAATAGCAATACAGGTAGTAGTCACAAAAACTCTTTTTTTCTCCATCAATTTCAATGGAGAAATCAAATCCATTTTTGTGCATATTTTTCAATAGCAGCAATTCTTTTCCGTCGCCTTTATCATCGGTTGGTTGAAGTTCAGAGAATGAAACTACATTCAACTTACTTATTTTCGACCGTAACGATTGAATATCTACCATTGATGGATTACCAACGGCCAATAGCGTAGGAGTTTCGCTGTATTCGTCAATAAAATCGGATTGTTTGAACACCAATGTGCATTCGTCCTCATCCGTAGCTTCCATCAGTTCCACAGCATCTTCCACACCATAAAAACCATGTTTCCACTTTTCGGTTTTCAGTTCCTTACTCGGTTTTGCCTTATCTTTCAGTACATTTAACGAAACATTAAATGTATTTGCTACAGTTTTTAAATATTTCTCTCTAAGGTATTTATCCGGCACGGCTGCAATACATTCGCAAAGCTGATCCAATAACTTTGCACTATCATAGTCACTCGCTTTAGCTACTTTTTTAGCTTCGAAAAAGTATTCGATAAACGACATTTCACGATTTCCAATCAGTACTGCTAAATCTTCATCGCCCGAAGCTTTCGCGTAATCGTCCGGGTCTTGCCCATCAGGCAATAAAATAGCCTTTACATCGAACCCATGAGCGAGTAATGTTTTAGCATTCGAAATACTGGCTTTAAGCCCTGCATTGTCGGTATCGTATATTTGTACCACCGTATTGGTAAATCGTTTCAACAAGCGCGCTTGTGCGTCGGTGAGTGCTGTTCCCGAACCGGCTACTGCATTACGAACTCCATGCTGAGCAAACGAAGCTACATCAAACTGCCCTTCCAACAGATAAGCTTTATTTGCGTTCGCAATAGCTTCTTTTGCCTGGAACAATCCGAACAATACATTTCCTTTGTTGAATAATACGGTATCGCCTGTATTGAGGTACTTTGCAGCCTTAGCCGTGTTATCGGTTATCCGTCCTGTAAATCCTATCGGCTTGCCATAAAGATTCAAATAGGGGAATATAATGCGTTTACGGAAAGTATCGTAAGTAGTTTTACTTTCGTCGGAAATACGACTTACATCAGCTGCCAACAGCAGATCCATATTATAGCCACGTTTCACTAATTCACGTGCTATCTGATTGTCGGCATTGGCATAACCGATACGGTACAGATCAATCGTTTCATCGCTTAGCTGACGAACATTCTTCACGTATTCGATAGCCGGTGCAAATGATTTCAGATTTTCGGAGAATTGCGCTTGCGTTTCTTCCAACACATTGTAAACCGATTCACGTTGGCGTTCTTTGGCTATTTCTTCGGGTGTTTGCTTTGCTTCCGGTAGTTCGATATGATACACGTTAGCAATCGATTTGACAGCTTCCACAAACGTAACCCGGTCATGCTCCTGTACAAATTTGATAGCGTCACCACTGGCACCACATGCAAAGCAACTGTATATTCCTTTTGCCGGTGAAACAACTAGCGACGGTGCATTGTCGGAGTGAAATGGGCAGATCCCAACATGATTTTTTCCTTTTTTGGTAAGTTTTATTGACTTTGAAACAATTTCTTCGATAACCATGCGGTCACGAACTTTTTGGAGTATCTCAGGAGTAAAATAGTTCATAGATTATTTATGATTTTCGAAAAGTTCAGTTTGGCGGACTTCGTAAATATCCTCCAACGTAACTTCTAAATAGTTTGCGATTCTTTTTAATTCATCTTCTTTAATAACTTCTAACCCTTTGAAAATAGACCAATATCTTTTTTGCCCCATCTGTACAGCGTCGAAGAATGTGCGGGTAGGAGTGAAGCAATCCACATCTTTAAACTTCTTTTTCAGCAACTGGTACAATAAATTTCGGTGCGTTACGCATAACCGTGGATCATGGCGGTTTCGGTGAAGGAATAAATTCAAAGCTCGTTCGCTTCGTCCAATATCTTTCGAAATTTGCGGAAGTGGTTTATCGTGGATATGCTTATACACATATCTCTTCTGTGCTGTGGACTATGGTTTCATATTTCTTTGCTTTTAGTCTGTCAAGTAATGGTTGGTAATAGTTTCTATCAAATTTGTGCTTCAGTATTGTTCCGTCGGCATTAAATTCGTAATCGTAGTTTGTTTCGGATATGTAGCAGCAACACAATTTTACAAATAAATCAATCTTTTCAGCATTCGCCCATTTTTCTACAGCTATCCATTCGCCAAATTTCAAGTTATCAAGAGTATCATACACCCATCGGTGATAACCCCAGAATGATCGTTCTCCCATTTCATGAATGTACTTATCAATCCATGTCGGATCTGATAGTGATTTTAGTTGTAGATGTTGTAGGCTCATAATCGAATATTTGCTATCGGGGATTGTATACGTGAAACTATATTATGCGAAATATGGGTATAAATAGCCGTTGTTTTTACAGAATTATGACCGGCTAATCGCTGAATTAAATTTATGTCAACACCATTTTCGACCATGTGCGTAAAACTACAGTGACGGATCAGGTGAGTATATACACGCTTATTGTCAATCTTTGCTTTCTTTGCCAATTCCTTTACAACTGACAATACACTTGTTTGCGAATACTGAATCGAAAACTGACCATTAAGAACATATTCCTTCGGTTTATACTCCTTGTAGTATTTTTCGAGCAATGGGATAATGTTTTCCGGCAACATTACCTGACGATCCTTTTTTCCTTTACCTTCGATGATATTAATCACCATTCTCGATCTGTCAATATTGCACTACTTCAAATTCAATAATTCCGAAACTCGCAAACCGGTAGAGTAAAGCAACGAAAGAATAACCTTATGCTTCGTATTAGTACAGGCAGTAAACATGCGCTGTATTTCTTCCTGACTAAGCACTATAGGTAACTTTCTACTTTTATGCGGGTACTGCACATTATCCAACTTCCGTGGCTGACGGCCAACTTCTGAGTAGAAATACTTAATCGCACACAAATAAGCCTTATGCGTTCCCGGATTAGTCATCGCACCTAAAAACTTTTTAATCCGATCAGCCGATATCTCGGAAGGCTTTGTAAAACCTTCCTTTTCGAAATGCTGTAAAAACTTAGTGATACAAGCCACATAGCTATTCACCGTATTTTCAGAATATCTTTTATACCGAATACTTTCGGAAAGTTGACGTGTGTAGTTTCCGATATTCATAATATATTTAGTTTAAAATTAGAAGTTTATAGACGTTTTTGATAGATAGTAGTTAGGCAGCATTTAAGAAAGAGCCTCCAAGTAATCACGAACCCAATGAACTTTTAAACCAATTCGACTTCCACTAGACAATGAACCAAACATTAAATCTTCGTCTCCGTCCATTCCTTTAAAAATACCAGTATATGTTTCACCATTTTTCAAATTTAAAACGACTACTTTGTTTTCGTCACAATCTTCGATTTCAAAGCCTTTTTTTAATTCCATTTCGATTGATTTTCTACCTTCTTTAAAATCTATTTCTACCGTTGCGATAATTTTTTGTTCAGACATAATAATTTATTTTAAGTGTTTAATAATTTTATTTGTAACAAGAAAAGAGATAAACGACTGCCTAACATACGCCTATTAAACATAGCCACATAAGCGGTTTAGCGGTTTGACAGTTTTGTACAGTGGATACGTTTCATAGCCTAATCGTTATCGTTCAGTTTAAAAAAAGATTAGTAGCGAAACGAAGTGAAGTGAATAATAGCCATTGATTGTGATAAATCGTAACCTTTAAACCATTCTTTGAAATCTTCGAGCGATAAACCGTCATTTTTTGCAATAGTGGATAATGATAATCCGCCATTCAAACTGGTTAATGCTACATCATGATTTTTCAAAGCTCCACTTATCATAGTATCAGAAAGGTTTAATAATTGAATCCCAATACCTGAATTTTTGTCAAGTTGGCAAATTTCGACCTGTTTTGAATTATAAGGCTTATCACTCCAGTAACGAATAGAAAGAATTGCTTTACCGTTTTGAATTTCTGAAATACGTTTTGCCCACAAGGGATAATTAGCTCTAATTGTGTGTATTTTACTCGGACTATTATCCGGTAAATCATAAGGAAATTTACCCAATATCTGTTCAGTAAAATAAGTTGCTTGTCCCGATTTTTTGTGTGTTTTTGGGAATTTTACACTAACTGTTAATACATAAGTTTTCATATAGTTGATATTAAATTGTTTAAATCGAAAGAAAGAAAAACCGAAACGATAACACACGGCTATCAGTTGCAGCCTACTGCATCGGTTATTCAGGTTTATATCTCGCATGTGCTTCATCGGTTTTAGTGCAGCGAAGTAGCCAGTAATCGGCTGCACTCATAGCCTCGGTCGTTATCGGTAACTTAAAGAAAGATGCACCGGGTAATAAGTAATAGCATCTGTTACAGTATCATTTCCATAATACCAAACATTACCGTCTGAAAGCTCTTTAAACTCGGTAATTTTTGTTTCTCTAATATTTCCTCTTGTATTTTTGTACGGAACTATATCACCTACTTTAAAATTTGAAAATTCAAGCATTTTTCTAAATCTACCTGATTCAACAGTATCGGCTATTTTACCATTTTCAAACTTTAGTTTGTATGTGTATATATTATATGCGAAAACTGGACCTTTGCCATAATTTTCGTAATATGGACACGACTGAATATCTAATATTCGACATTTAATGTAATTTGATGAAGTATCATTATACATTATCTTTTCGTTTAAGTGAAATCTTATTTCTGGCATTGTTTTAAAGATTAAGAATAAGCTACCGATAACAATTGCTATGTTTATAAGCCCGCTTTTTCGGTTATTGAAAGTTATTTACTCGCTTGAAATTTTGTCTAACGTTTGAAAGCTATGCACCCGTAATTGGGCTTATAATCATAGCAGTTGTCCGTTATCATTCATTTTAGAAAGAAATCCGTGCGTTTTCGAAGCTCAAAGTTAAATAAACAACATTTGTTGCAACTTTAACATTAATTATTTGGATTGTATGCAACAATCGTTGTATCTTTGTATCACAAACAACAAGTAATACATACAATTAAAAAATTAAACATTATGAACTCAACTAACAGCACATTCGACATTTTCTTTAATGATGATTCTAATTCTAATAACTTAGGTTTCAAATCTTCTCTTGAGTATTGCAAGGATTATATTGAAATGCACAATAGTAGTAATCATTCTTACTTTTCTGATTACAAAGGCGGTTCAGTATCAATCGTATGTAATGAAACAGAAGAAGTAGTATTTGAAACAGAAGTTTTATGAATCCTGCTGAATTAATCAATTGGGGAGAGCTTAGCCGGTTACTGGCTGGCTCTCGTTCCGTTGTAACTAAAAATCGTATGCCACAAAAACATGAGCAAACAGTTCAAAAGTTACTTGAAGCAATTCAAAAATGGGACGAAGAAAGAAAAAACGAATGATAACACTCAGCTAAAATCACTGGCGGGTTATATGCTTTTAGAAGTATTATAGCCCGCTTTTGTTTTTCCTTACCCCGACAGTTCATCGCCCGCACTCGCCAGTGCTATTAGCTCTATCGTTATAAAAAAAAGGTGAGTGTTGTGCCCCGAGACTTTGGGCTCCATTAAAAGATTGTTCACATCTATATTTTTTTATTGTCCCGTTTCACTCACCTTTTTATCTGTTGGCAGTCTTTCTCTACCACCACCTGAACGCTTTCAGAGTGGGCACCTTGTCGGGTATTATAATTTTGAATTTTAGATATTATCAAACAAACTATCGCAAAACCTATGATTGACATTATTATCGCTTTAAAAAGAATATCGTTTCTACAATCGTACTCACGTTGGAGCTGTAGTTTAGTTTTGTTCTTTTTCATGTCAGAATGACTGTTATAATTAATGCTGAAAAATAAATCAACAATATAGCTGCACATATTTTATTAGCTTTATTCATGTTCATACTATTTAAATAAATTGTAAATATCTAATTTTTCAGGAGTTAGAAACAATTCTTTCTTTTTTGCTTCCATATATTTTCTAAAAATAGGTTCAAGCTTTTCCATCTTATCATTGTGTGGATTTTTTACGGCCAACATAGGAATTAAGTCCTCTTTATCTCCATGATAGCGACCAAAATAAATCGGAAAATCATGCATTTCTACCAGTAGTCCCGCATTTCTAAATATAGAAATAGCATCCTCATTTGAAAAAACAAGTTTAATTTCTATCATATAATTATCGTTTTAAAAGGAAGTGACCGTTCTTTTGATCTTTTCTATTCCATGACATGCATGGGAAAGGAAATTCATCGGTATTAATAGAAATACAAGGTTTTAGTAGTGAGCATTTTGAACAGTTCACATTAAATGAGAAGAATGGACGTTTGAACTTATGCATTTCAGAAAAATGAGCTACAAGCTTCTGATCTGTAGATATAGTATAATCATTGATAAATACTATATCATACTCAGGATATGATTTTTTTTCTCTGTAGCATTTGCCATTTTCATCCCATAGGTATAATTTACCATCTGGCATATATCCCAATGCTGCTGAAACTCGGCCAGTAGGAGAATTGATATTTAATATGTCTACTTTCATTTTTAGTAGAGCAGATTCGAAGGCTTCAATTGAGTGTGTCATAAAATTTAATTGTTTATATAGTCTACATATTCAGTTTCTGATTTACGAGCTCTTTTAGCTCTTCGTGTCCTCATATTGAACTCGTTAGGATTGAATAATTGTAAAATCACAAATAGTAGTAATATCGAAGCGACTTTTTTACGCGCAAGTGGAGATAAATCCATTGAAATATTAAAGTGAGTGCAAAAAAACCAGGCAGATAATTCATTTGATTTTGTAACCTCAGTTATTTCGAAAATTCTTCGAATAGTGTTAGTAATAGTATTCAATGATTTTTTCAAAATATTGGAACAATCTTTAGCAGTTGCACCCCAAGCTATTAATTCAGCTATTTGTAATTGCTTCGGAGCTAGTTTTGCATTTATATTCATAGCTAGTCTCCCCAAATATCAATAATTCCTTTTTCTGCAAAAATTTGTTCTATTATTTTTACTTCGGAAGCTTTTGGCTCTACATCACCATTCAGCCTGTTATACCAACTGGTTCGGGAGTTTAACCCTAATTCAGCTATCAGCTTGCTCTTTACTTCTTCAGCATCACCAACCTGAACCTGTAAAAATCCTTTTTTAAATGCGTACCTTTTCATTTGTTATTTAATTGAGTAGTATATTTTTGCTATTGTTATAAGTCAAATAATTTTGTACGTTTGTACTTTATAATTGAACATGTGCAAAAATACTATATAGTAGTTTTATGCACAAGTAAAATAGCATATATTTTACTACAAAGTATTAATTTAGAATCATTCTAAACATAAAAGTCATGAATTTACCTGAAAAAATAAGACTTTTACGCAAATCGTTGGGTTATAATCAGACTGATTTTGGTAATGAATTAGGCTTAGAACAAGCCGGATACGGTCATTTAGAGAGTGGAAAAACAAAAAAAATTTCTAAAAGTGTCAAAATAATTCTTGAATTAAAATTCAATGCGAATACTGAATGGTTAGAAAACGAAGATCAGGATATATCAAAAATGATAAAATATAACTCAGTAGTATCTGAATCGAAAGAATTATATAGCAAATGTAAAAATTGTAATGAAAAACAACAAAGGATAAAAGAACTTGAAGATATAATTGAATCGATAAATAAACTAACCACTAAAAAACAGAACTAATGGAAATATCAGGAACTGAAATAGAAAGAATAAATGATAATTTTAATGTAGAACACAGTAAGCTAACATCATTACTCTTTAATGAAAGTAATGACATACGCGAAGTAGATATGGATAGAATAAAACCTCAAGTAGATAAGTGTATTATAGATCTACTCCGGTTTAAACACTTGAAAGAGATTAAGTAATAATCTATTTTTTTGACTTGTACCGGTACTAAAACGGGACATAAACGACAAAAAATAGAAAACACAAATACTAATAATCAAACAATTAGATAATCAAAAAGTGAGTAATGGAATCCCGCTACCCCGACAGAAAACAGCGAAAATCCTTTACTATAAAGGTTTTTCGCTGTAGTTGTTTAAACCACCCGGGACAAAAACGGGACACTTATGTAAAATTACAGTTAGAAACTTTTTACACTTTTGGTTTTCAGACCTTAAGCGTAAAAAAAAATGCCTACAAGTTTCAAAAATCAGAGCAGCTCGCTCAAGGAAATAAAATCATATACTCCTCCAAAACTCTACACTGGTAAAGAATGGTACGTTGGATTCAAAGCTTTTGATCCATCCATTAACGACATGCGTAGAAAAAAAATCAAGGTAAATTTTATCGAAAGGATAGGAGATAGGCGTAAATATGCTGACGGGCTTATTATTCGTCTGAATTCGAAATTGGAACGTGGATGGAACCCATGGATTGAGACTGAAAACGGTAAAGCCTATCATACATTTACGGACGTTTGCACTCACTATAAACGTTTTATATCTAAAATGTTGGCAGATAATGAATACCGGGAAGAGACTTACATATCTTACAACTCGTATATAGTTAATGTTGAACGTTGGAACGCTTCACGGAAAAACAAAATAACCTACATTTATCAGTTCAATGCTGAATTTATTGAGGATTTCATTGAGCACATCCACATTGAGCGAGATAACTCCATGCAAACTCGTAATAACTACCTTCGATTCATACGCATGTTTTGCAGTTGGCTAGTTCAACACCGGTATGCGAAAGAAAAAGCATCCGACGGATTTATGATGATTTGTAAGAATAAAATCAAAAAGCAACGGACCATTATATCCGAAAAAGATATGGATAAGCTAAAAGAACATGTCGGAAACACAAATAGATACTATTTGTTAGCCTGCTATATATTGCATTATTGCTTTATTCGACCCAAAGAAATGAGTTTACTCAAGCTTGAAAACTTTTCACTGGTAAATCAAACAGTATTTATAGGCGAAGATGTTTCAAAAAACAAAAAAAATGGAACGGTTACGCTTCCGGCTAAAGTGATTCATTTAATGGTAGAATTGAAAATATTCGATAATCCGGGTAGTTGGTATCTGTTTTCAACTAAATTCAAACCTGGAAAAGAATACCACAGCGAAAAACAATTTCGTGACTATTGGTCCAAGTACGTTCGGAGGCCGTTGAAATTCGCATCAACATATAAATTTTATTCATTAAAAGATACAGGAATAACAAATATGCTACGAAAATATGACTCTATAACGGTACGCGATCAGGCACGTCACGCTGATATTTTAATGACAGACACTTATACACCGCACGATCTACAGCAAGCCAATTACTTGATAAAAAATCATGACGGTAATTTCTAAAAAAAAGGCGTCCTAGAGAAGGATGCCTTTTTTGTTTATTGTTATATTCTATTTTTCACATTACCCCCTAAATAATTTTTTCAGTATATTCCAAATTACATCATACAATTTCATCTGGTAAATCAGAATTGTGATCCCAGATCCTAGTATCAATCCGAAAAGCAACCACTTCCACCAGTTATTTGATGTTTTTTTGGATGATTCATTCTCAGTTTTTAGTTTGTTTATCACGTTATTTTGACTGTCAACCGATTGTTTTAGTCGCTTGTTATATTCAACCTGCAAGTTCAGTTTTCCGGTCAAATTTTCTTTAATTTTATTATTCTTTTGCGAGACTTTCTTAGTCGTTTCAGTCGTTTCCGAAGCCACCGGTGGTTTCCCTGTAGATTCTATGACCGGCTTAGAAGTATCGTAATTAATGGTAGCTTTTACCGTTTCTTCGTTCTCGTTTTCAGAACTTTCAGTAACTTTATTCGATGTATTTTCAGCTTGCAAATCCGCTTTACCAGTCTGCATTTCGTCCAATTTCTTGTTTACCTGAGTATCTGATGTGATGGAAGAATCCAACTTTGATTTTTCAATCTTTTTTGTGCCGGCACAACCCGTAAGGGAGAGAACCACCAACAATGCGATATAAATCGCATATACGATCTTTAATTTTTTTATTAGTTTTTTCATGACTGATTTATATTATGACATAACCGTTTTCGCTTTTGCCTGATTGTTTGATTGCTAGTAATTGTTGCCAGGTATGGCCGAATGTTTTCTCGAAGTGAGGTTTATCCACTATCGATCGGAAATCTCCACCCCAAGCGTAGCCTGCCGACTTGAAAGCTTTCACTGCTTCCATCCAATCCGGGGTTTTATCGTTATCAAAGTCCTTCACCGTATCCCATATGGTTCTGCCGCCATCGGCCAGACAAAAGTCAAAAGCAAGTCCATAATTATGGATTGATTGACCCCCTTTTGCGTTGGTCACTTTTGGACGTTGAGCATATAGAACATCTTGCTCAGCAAATGTTCTCAACCCCTGAGTAACGATCATTTTCACGCTACCAGTCAAAATGGTAGTATTTATTTTATCAACTAATTGTCGAACTTCTTCGCGGATCAGTGGGTGAAGTGTATCTATTTTGCTCATTTTACTGCCTCCTTTCCTTCTTCAGCATCCATTATATCAGCGACCTCTTTTCCGAACATTTCCCTGAATTTAAAAGATAACAGGTAATATACCACTGTAATGAATTTAATTTTTGGATAACTATCTTTCAAATTACCTAATCCCTTACGGAGATAGTGATAAATAGCTATGAAGATCAAAAACTGCACTATATATGCGCTCTGACTATTATATTTCATCAAATCGGCCAATAATTTCAGCAGATACACGACTGTAGTAATCAGTAATAGCTCAACTAGCGAATCTTTTAATTTATTACCCTGGAAGTTCTTTAGGATAATGGGCGGGTAAATTCGTTGAAGTACGATGTGAACTTCATCAGCACGGAAACCAGCCAAGATGTTGAATGCAAACGCTACAATCAGCGCTGCGAGATAAGTAATTGTACTATCAAAATAAGCTGCTACAACACTTGTAGCTGTAATTAGGATTGCCTGGAGGAAATCAATTTTGGTATTCATCTAAAATTATTTTATGAGTTATAAATTGCGTTTTACATCTGTAGTCCATTTAAAATAAATCAAATTCCTATTATTAGTCTAAATCCGTCTCTAATTATATTAGCCCCTAGCTCGTTTTCATGGATATGATCTCCGCTATCATATTGTGTAGCTAAATTTCCTGATCCATCGCCTAGTAGCGATACATGATAATTATTTCTATAATCTACATTGACAATACTTGTCATAATAGCATTATTTAAAGATTCCCAGTTAGATTGACCGTTAGACCAATTTAAATCAATAAATCTTTGTTTACATGGAAGCATACAGCTTGCTATAATTAAAGCATCGTTTGATTTGGTAGATTTAATTTGATTAATAAGATTTTGATAATCTGAAAGTATTATACTTGAATCATTATTCATGTCATTCAGTCCAACTTGAATAAATATGTACTTATGTTGCAATTTATTTTCATAATTTTGCCATGCTGTCAATTGGTCTGATATTGTATTGCCAGCAACAGCCAAACTATATGCAGAATAACCATCAGCAATTTCAAAATCAGTAAAAAGACCTTCAGCAATAGGCCTTTGCCTACCTGTAGAAGCCATTGTACTATCACCAAGAATTACGGCACTTTTTGATATATCATTATTGCTCATAAGCATAAATAAAAATAAACTCATTTCATTAGTATTTAAATTTTGGATATGCTAAGACTCCTTCATTTGATCCCCCTGCAATATCACAGCATGGTGATAGTGAAGCCACTGAAGTATTACTAAATGTGTAAATAGTAGTCCACGAAATAGAATCTTGACTTTTTTGTAATAAAAAATTACCAGAAGAATCTCTGAATAGACAATAGAAATATCCTATACCTACTGATTCAATGAGTGAAAAACCACCCGGTACAGATATTCCACATGCCATTATATTATCATTTGTTTCGTTATTATATATAAAAAAGCCAGCTAACATTTGACTGTAACCTACCGGAGAACTTGAATTAACAAAACCAAGTGCACCATATACACCTTTAATTGTATGTTTTAAAATAATTCTTCCGGAGCTGGACAATTGATTAACTGTATCTATTCCTAAATTTCCAAATCCTAAATTTGCGCCACGATAAACTCCATTTTTATTTGTAATATTTGAACCAGAAAATATTAAAACATCCGAAATAGAAGGAATATTTATAGATGCTGCAATTTTTGGGTTAGATAATTTTCCACCATCTCCATTGATGTCACAACAAGTATTAAGCGTATTATTCAATGCATGAGGATAAATCACAATATCAATCCATTCTAGTTCGTCAAAACTTTCTTGTAATATTATATTTCCAAGATTATCTTTCATTAATCCATAAAAATATCCAGTTTTAGCAGTATATGAGGTTGGTAAATATGCTCCATAAATTCCCCCACACATATATATTGAAGATGCATGAATAAAAAACCCAACAGACATACTTGCAAATGGAATACTCACAGTTCCACTTGTTAATCCAAATGCCGCATCAGTATCTGCTAATTTGTATTGAAAATAGGCCCTATCTGAATTTCCTAAAACTAAACTTGACAAACAAATTCCCGTATTTCCATAACCAGAATTAACACCACTCCAAATTGAATTAGTATTAATTAAATTACTTCCAATAAACACAATATCGCTTACGCCTTCAATGAATGTATAAGTGGAAACGAATTGATGCAGAGTAACTAACTTTCCACTATAATTTAAAATTGCAATTAATGTTTTTTTAGTTGAACTTGTTGCTATTATTTTCCCAGCAATACTGAGATTAAATCCATTACCATCAACTAAAATAGATGCTTCTTCTCCATTCTTAATAATAATATCAATATTTGTATCTTCGGTTATTGTCAATGTTTTTTTTGCGCCATCCGTTTCAACATTCCATGTAAGATTGTCAAGATTTGAAGCTTCAATAACCGATGAACCTCCACCGGTACCATTTGCACCATTATAAACTGTAAACGTTGACGTTATGGCATCTGTATACGTTATTGTGTATGTGTCTGTTGTACCGGCAGCACCGTTACCTGCAGTGCGTTCGATAGAAACTATTCCCCTTCCATCATCACCATTAGTAATAGGTACATTAATAATTGGATTTTTCGGGTCAGTTTTATCTATTTCAACGTTTGTACCTTCGACGATTGATTCAATTCCAGAACCTGAACCACCACCATCAATATCATCCGAAACTTTAGTAATATAGCATACGGTAATGTATCGTGGGCGCATATCGAATGCAATGCCTTTTCCGATAGTATTCGTTACGCCAATAGAGGCTTTTGCTCCAGGTTTAGCATAAATATCGTAGTCTTGGTTACCTTTTAAATGATTAGTCGACCATACAGGAGGAGCAAGAGGATTAGAATCAAGAGTATTATTCCCCGGATCGTTAGAATTAGCGAAAATGTAGAAAAATGTTGGAGGCAACTCATCTTGAGTAAGTGTGTGTTTATTTGAACCACCGACATTGCCAACTTTACCATAATTTTCAATTCCTTTTCCTTCAATAGCATCATCGAATGGTATCGAAAATTTAGCCGGATCATAGCCAATGGCAAAACTACCCCTTCGATCCCGAATAGTGACACCATTAATCTTAACGCCTCCGTTACCATTTGCCAGCACAAATCCTGTAGGTATGGGTCCAAGGTCTAAATCCCATTCAACGGTCATTCCTTTTCTAATTCCAGAGGTAGATTTTGAAATCGCATCTTTTATTAAATCTGAAGTTACTGGAGCTATATTATTG
>Ga0302208_10000466_pt1 | contig 19325 bp, 17 predicted proteins | sample II_Fen_E2_3_FD_194577 | JGI IMG/M metagenome (GOLD analysis project Ga0302208, IMG submission 194577) | Peat permafrost microbial communities from Stordalen Mire near Abisko, Sweden - II_Fen_E2_3 | ecosystem: Environmental > Terrestrial > Soil > Wetlands > Permafrost | place: Sweden: Abisko...
AAGCCTGTCCACGTCGATGGTACTGCAATTTTGTGGGAGAGTAGATAGCCGCCGTTTTTTAAGCCCTTCATAAGTAATTTTATGAAGGGCTTTTTTGTGTTTAAAAATCTAGTAAGCCTGCCGGGATAGAGTTTGAAAGCTATAAGTACCAGATGTACTTGTAGCTTTTATTACTTAAGCCCAGATTACGCATTTGATAATTTAAAATGAATAAAAGCTTATATTGTTCTAAGTTTAGAAAGTGTTAATGCTTAATAAGGGGAGGTTGGAGGACGAGACATCTAAAGCTAGGAAATTACTTATGTGATAAGACTATTTTGCTAATTGGTTGTTTTTACCTTCAAACAGAACACTTTATTTTAAAATTGAAAGTCCTGTTTATCCCGAATAAGCATTTGCTCTTTTTGAACTTATTAATGGTTCTAATGGATAGTAAAAAGTTATAGTTGCAGCAGAAAGATATTATGGAGATAAGAGTATATTGAGATTGAGCATAATAAAGTAAAGTACAAAATAATTACCCGAATATTCTGAATATTTCCTGAATTAGAAATGCTATCCACTTATATAGAATGTTTTATTGAAAAAATTAAGTCCTTTAGAAGTAGGTTAAATTGAATGTTGAATTTGTTTTAATTGTTCTCTTGTTCCAATTTCTGTTTTGCAAAATCAAGAACTCCTTTCAAATGTTGAACCATTAATTCTGCAGCCTTTTCACCATCCCTGCTTTTGATTGCATTCAGCATTTGTTCATGTTCATTAATAACCTCACTGTTTGGTGCACAAATGCGATCACGTTGATAGATGTCTAGAATGTCAGGTATTATTATCATTAGCATGGCTTTAAAGACAGGATTATGACTAGCCTCAGCAATTGCACGGTGGAAAGCAAAATCATAACTCACACGATTAGGAGAATCAAAAGAAGTTATATAGTTCGCATGCGCTTTCTCCAAGTTTTTTAAGTCTTTTTCGGTGTAGCGCTCAGCACAAAACCGAATTGTATTCATCTCTAGTACAACACGTGTTTCAACAAGCGAAAGAAAATCGTAACTTTGAAGGTTTAATACATCGGATATTAAACCATCCAGTGTCGTTATATCCAGTCCATTTATGATCGAACCACTTTGAGGCAATGTTTTAATTATACCATAAAACTCAAGTTTGTGTAATGCATCCCGCACCTAGGTTCTGCCAAATCCAAAATCTTGTGCCATTTTTCGTTCAGCCGGTAGCTTATCACCCGGCTTTAAGACTCCGGAGTTTATAAGCTCTTTCACCTTGGAAATGACTTTGTCAGTAGGTTTTTCTCCGATATGCTCTTTTAATCCTACAAATGCTTCTGCCATATATATTAGTTTTTAATACAAATATTGTTGTTTAATTGATAAATTATATCTTTTTGCAAAGATAAGATGAAAGAGAATATTCCTTGACGTTAATATGAGTTTTTTAATAATATTCAATTGTAATTATTAGCTGTACTGTTAATTGGCTTGACCAAAATTAGTGCATAGTTTGATTAATTCAGAATTTATATAACATTATAACAATGCTTTCAATAGGATGGTCTGTTTTAAATCAGTTACTTTTAATTATCCGGAGAAATGAGTCCAAGCGTTGTTTGTGCATGTTTAGATGTTATTTATATATACATTTAAACCAAATTTATGCAAAAAAAGCAAGGGATAAACGACTGTGAGTATCACCTCTTGTTACACGGTATTGAATCCAATGAATCAATTGATTATAAAAAAATCTCCTCTTATATTAATATAAGAGGAGATCCTTAGTGCCAAAGTACAATAATTTATAATCCATGTGTATCGGCAACAGCTTTAAAAACTATTTTACCATTCACAATATTAAGTCCTTTTCGTAAATCTTCATGTTTTTCGCAAGCTTTTTCCCAACCCATATTAGCCAGAATTACGGCATAAGGTAATGTTGCATTTGTCAATGCTAGAGTTGACGTGAAAGGTACAGCTCCGGGTATATTTGCTACGCAATAGTGTAAAATGCCTTCTATAGAATAAACAGGTTCAGCGTGTGTGGTTGGATGGGATGTTTCAAAACAGCCGCCCTGGTCTATAGCCACATCGACAAGCACTGAACCTGGTTGCATAAGTTTAAGCATCTCACGTGTTATAAGATGAGGGGCTTTGGCTCCGGGAATAAGTACTGCTCCAATCACTAAATCGGTTATTGGAAGTAATTCTTCTATATTTGACGTTGTAGACATCAGTGTATCCACATTTGCCGGCATTATTTCACTTAAATAACGTAAACGGGGCAGGGAAATATCTGCTATGGTTACGTGGGCACCTATTCCTGCTGCCATTAAAGCAGCTTGTGTTCCAACAATGCCACCTCCTAATACCAATACATTTGCAGGTTTTACTCCGGGAACTCCGCCTAGTAAAATACCTTTTCCTCCTTTTGGTTTTTCCAAACAACGCGCACCTTCTTGAATAGACATTCTTCCTGCAACTTCAGACATTGGAATTAATAAAGGTAATGTGTGATCTTCTTTTTCTACAGTTTCATATGCCAGACAGACTGCTCCACTCTCCATCATGGCTAACGTAAGTTCTTTTTCAGAAGCAAAATGAAAATAGGTAAACAACAGTTGATTGCGACGAATAAGTTTATATTCGCTTTTAATCGGTTCTTTTACTTTCATAATCATTTCCGCAATTGCAAATACTTCTTCTGGAGAACCGAGAATTTGTGCACCGGATTTGATATACTGTTCATTACTGAAACCACTGTTTTCACCAGCATGAGTTTCCACAAATACTTCATGACCTTGTTGAACAAGTGTTTTTGCACCGCCTGGCGTTAATGCGACACGATTTTCATTGTTTTTAATTTCTTTTGGAATTCCAATTTTCATATTCGAATTGTTTTAAAAATGTTGGTAGATTAATTCTTTCAATTTACTTTAATATGAGTTTCTGAAAGCTAAATACTGGTCGAAATTGAATAAATCGTTGTAAAAATACAAGTTTAATTTTAAATTGGAATACGAAAACGATAAAAATTAATCAAATGCCATGTGAATTTATGTAATCATCTAATTATTAGGTATTACAAGTTAATATGAAATGATATATTTCAGGCTCTGTTTAATTAAAAAAAGTGTGAATAAATAGAATGCAAACGATTGTTATTTGGTTGGAAGTTCGCCGGGAAATAGGTGTCGATTACAATTTGAAAGGGAGTCTTTTTCTTGTGTTGAATGAAAAGGAATAGCTGAAAGGATGATCTAAAAGAGTTTAAAAAAAAACATTCCTTCCAGTTTTTTCTAAGCATAAAAAGGAAACAATATTTTTTGAATTTAAATGTAACTTAACTATTTAATTTTTTTTTACGTAAAAGGTAAGATAATAGAATTACTCAGCCAATTTAAAAACTTCTTCTAGCGTGTATGTAGACGATTGTTTTGTCTCTGCAGCTACTATCATTGCTTTTGCAACTATAGTAGCATGTATAGGCTTGTAGCGTCCAAAGAACCCTATTTTGTTAAGGACATTCAATAATATATAAGCCATTTTCTCTGCTGGACGGTTTTGAATTCGGTCACCGACCAGGACGCTGGGTTTAATGATGCTTATTATTTCAAATGGCAACTTCAGAACTTCTTTTTCAAGTTCACCTTTCATTTTTGTGTAAAATATCTTTGACTTTGAGTTTGCTCCTGCTGAAGATATCAAAACATAATGTTTTACATCGTTTTCAGCCGCGATTTTCGCAACTGTATATTGATAGGTGAAGTCAACTTTGTATTGAGCTTCTTTGGTTTTAGCCTGTGCTATTGTAGTTCCAAGGGTTGAAAGCAGAACATCGCCTGTTACCTGTTTTCTCCAGGTTTCAGGCTCGTCGAAATTAATTACTTGTTCTGTAAGTTTTGGATTCGTAAATCCACTTGGACGTCTGACTAAAGAAAGAATTTCAGAATAATTTTTATTTTTAATCAAAGATTGAATAAGTTGTATGCCAACCATTCCCGTTGCACCGATTACAATGGCTTTTTTCATCCTGTTTTATGTGAATTTATTTGTTGTTTTAGTTTTAAGCTGGAATTCTCTCTTTGTGATATATTTGCTCGGATTAACCTCTGCTAATTCGTTTTGACTTTTAATTGATTCATTTCTGGTTCGTTAATATGAATATCTCTAAAACCCAAGAAATACAAAACTCCATCTAATCCAATAGTCGAAATAGATTGTTGGGCATTTGCAATTACCTTAGGTTTTGCGTGAAAGGCAATTCCTAATCCGGCAATATTTAGCATGGGTAAATCATTGGCTCCATCACCAACCGCAATAACTTGCTCCAAATCAATTTTCTCGACTTGTGCTATTAGTTTGAGTAATTCTGCTTTACGTTTACCGTCAACAATATCACCAATGTAATTTCCTGTTAGCTTACCATCTATTATCTCAAGCTCATTGGCGTAAACATAGTCAACGTCGAAAAGTTTTTTTAGATAATTTCCGTAATAGGTGAATCCACCGGAAAGAATAGCAATTTTGAACCCTATCTTTTTTAGAATGGAAATCAATCTTTCTGCACCATCCATGATTGGTAAATGATGTGCTATATCTTGAAGTACCGTTTCATCAAGACCTTTTAATAAAGCAATACGTTGTTTGAAACTTTCAGAAAAATCAATTTCACCTCGCATTGCCGATTCAGTAATTGCCCGTACTTCATTTCCAACTCCTGCTCTGTCTGCTAATTCATCAATTACTTCAGTTTTAATTAAGGTAGAATCCATATCAAAACATATTAAGCGGCGACTACGACGAAACATATCATCTTTCTGAAATGAAATATCGATTCCCAATTCAGATGTATAATGCATAAACTGCGAGGAAAGAATATTCTTATTTAACAATGTGCCACGTACAGATAGTTCTATACAGGATCGGTTTGAATTTTTGTCGTTTATTTCCAGTGATGGACGTCCTGTTAAACGGATGATAGAATCAATGTTTAGATTTTGCTCAGATACTGTTTTTGTAACCATGGACAGTTGTTTCGCGGTAATCTCTTTGCCAAGTAGAGTCACAATATATCTGCTTTTTCCTTGTTGTTCAACCCAGTTTTCATATCGTACAGTAGTGATAGGAGTAAAACGAACGTTCACGTTTAATTCGGAACATTTGAAAAGAACTTCTTTCAATATATTTCCTGAATCTGATTGATTCGTGACTTTGAAAAGAATACCTAATGAAAGTGTGTGATGGATATCAGCCTGACCAATATCCAAAATGATTGCATTGTAATTTCCTAGAATTTCAGTTATAGCAGAAGTTACACCCGGTTTATCATCCCCTGAGATATTGATAAGAATTATTTCACTATTCGGCATATTTTAGTTTATTGTTTATTGTTTGTAATTAAGATTTTGTTGACAAACGCATTTTTTTGAGTTCATCTTCTGTTCTGGTATTTTTCGAAAGTTGATAGGGTACTTTGAACATACTTAACTGTTTCCTTCCCTCGATAATAACCATATTTCACGACCGGATCATTGTAAAAATCAGGATCATCTTTTTTGAGCAGAAAATACTCAACGTGATTGAACCAGATGTGTGGGTTCTTCCCGAATTTTTTGGCCAAAGCCATTGCATCCAATACATGAGCTGGTCCTGAATTATATGCCGCAAGAATGAATTTAAAGCGTTCTTCTTTGTTTTCAATTTGTCGAAATATTAAGTTTAAGCTTTTAATATACTGAACCCCTGCTTCAATATTCATTTCCGGATCAAAAACAGTATTTCTGTCAAGTCCAAACTTTAACGCAGTGCGTGGCATTAACTGCATAATTCCGCCTGCTCCGGACCAGGATTCATCTGTTGGATCAAATCTCGACTCATGGAAAGCCAATGCAGCTAATAATCGCCAGTCCCAATGGATGCTTTGCGCATATTTTTTAAAGAGATGATCGTAGGGTGAGATAGCCCCTTTGGGTATCTTTATTTTTCGAAGTGCAAAGTACGGACTTTTTTCCCAGTATTTATTGATAAGTACAGATTGAATTTGATCTGTTACAGGAAGTTTTTCCCATTTCTCGATAGCTTTCTTTAAATTGTGACTCTTTTTACGAATTAACCAGCCATTATGTTGGTCGAATCCAACCGACATACGGCAGTCTATCGTTTTGCTGTATGATTTATGCAAAAGGGCTACATTATGGTAAGCAAGTGTATAACTGATTTTATTTTCGGCAACCATATCAATCAAATCATCATTCGAAAGTGAGTCGTCAGCTAATACTATTTTGATGGTTCCTCCAATTTCATCATTTAATGCAAGTAATCGATCATAAAAAATACTATTTTCTTTTACGTAAACGCTTTTCCCTGCTAAATCGGTTACCTCTGATAGTGCATTTGTCCCCATGTTTTGAACTAAGACCTGATAAGACTCTGACTGAGGCAATACAAAATTGAACTTTCTTTTTAATTCTTTTGTCTCAGTAACATCATAAGCTACAATGTCAACTTTATTTTCCTGAAGCCATTGAGCCATTTCGTTTTCTGACGTGGCAATACTGATTTCCAGATTTAAATGCAAATAGTTGGCCAGGTTTTCGGCCATTTCATAATCAAATCCCATCAACTCATCCCTAAAGAAAAAGTAAGAAGTAGAGCCATACATTGTTGCTACCCTTAGTGTATCAGATTTCATTATTTCATTTAAATCATTTGAAACAGGATACGACAATTTCTCTGTGTTTTTATGAACGCATGATGCGAATAAAAAAACGGACAATAGCAGGAGAATAATTGTATTTGTATTCCTGGGCATAATGTTTTACTGAAGAAATTGAATATTCTCACTTTTTATCAAGTCTAAACCATTCAATCTTAAAAAAACTTGTGCGGTTGCCAGTACATCTTTTTGACAATACAGACTTATGCGGTCAATGTCTTTTTCTTTGTAAAAAACATGAGCCACCTGACTGCCATCAATGTCATCTTTTGGAGTTGGAATCCCAAAAACGGCTGTCAATAGTTTTAATGCAGTATAATTTTTATAATCACCGAACTTCCATAATTCAAGCGTGTCAATGAAACTAATTTCCCAGGGCTTTTTACCTGAAATCTGGAATATAGGTGGTAGATTCAGTCCGTTAATCAACAAACGTCTACAAATGTAAGGAATGTCAAATTCTTTGATATTGTGCCCGCAAAGAGTTTGTTCTTTGGTTGTGCAAAATTTGACTATCAGTTCAACAAAATTGGAAAGCAGAAGTTTCTCGTTATCTCCTGCAAAGGATTTCGTCCTGAAATTCATTTCAGTTCCCTGAAAATGGATGAATCCTACTGATATACAAACAATTTTTCCAAATTCCGAATATATTCCGGCACTATTGTTAAATGCTTCGGCTGCAGTTGTTTCTTCACTATATTTTTCCGGCATTCGTTTTTGAATAACCGCAAACTTATCTTCCCATAAATGAGCTAACTCACTGGATAATTCTGAAAAATCTGATGTTTTAGGCACTGTTTCAATGTCGAGGAACATTATTTTCGGAAGTTCGTTTTGCTGCATATTTTTTCATTTATCAGTTTATACTTCTCATTTCTGTTTTAGGTTAATTTCGTTTCCAGATTATTCTCAATATATTTTGTCAGGATATCAATAGCAATATGGTTATTTCCACCCTGCGGTATAATTAAATCAGCAAAGCGCTTTGAGGGTTCGATAAATTGCAGGTGCATAGGCTTCACTGTACATTCATAACGCTCCATCACTTTATTTACGGATCGTCCGCGTTCAATAATATCTCTGTTAATTACCCGTATTAACCGGTCATCCGCATCTGCATCAACAAATACCTTCAAATCCATCATCTTTCGTAATTCCGGGTTTGTTAGTACCAAAATGCCTTCCACGATAATGACATGGCAGGGTTTTATTGGAATGGTTTCACTGGAACGTGTACAAGTTAAATAGGAATAAATAGGTTGTTGTATTGTTTTTCCTTTCCTTAATTCTTTCAAATGTTTTACCAATAACTCAAACTCGATAGAATCGGGATGATCAAAATTGATTTCAAGACGTTCTTCAAGGGGTAGATGACCGCTATCACGGTAGTAAGAATCCTGAGGTAGAATAACCACTTCGCCTTGCGGCAATCGTTGTAAGATTTTACGTACAACAGTCGTTTTTCCTGACCCTGTTCCCCCCGCGATTCCAATAATTAGCATGTTGTTGTTGTTTAGTTTTTAGAGTACTAAAGTAAGAATTTATTTTTTTTCATTTGTCTTTGTTTGCTATTATTTTTGATTTACCTCAGCCGTAAATATATAACTATCTGTTATGTTCTGTTTTACATTTATGACATTAGCTTTTATTAGTATTCAGAATCGTTATAAAATGAATAAATATCATGTTTCTAAACTAAAAATAAAGTATCCATATGGTGAATTTTCGTACATTTGTGCAACCAACATTCATTAATTTATTCAGTATGATGAAAAGATCTTCTTTCTTCCTTCACCGTTTTATCGGAATTTATTTGTTACTTGGATATTTTTCTTTTTGTACTCTTTCTGCAACAGAATACAATATCATTCCTTATCCAAAACAATTAATTCCTAAATTGGGTTCATTTACCTTCAATAAACGTACGGCAGTGTTGTGTCCGACTAAAGAACCTGAGATTCTTAAACTGGCTGAACAATTTACAGAACAAATAAAACTGGTAACCGGGCTGAAACTAGAAATCAGGGATAATGCATCTGCTGATACAGTAAATTCAGTCCTGTTTCAATCAATACCTTTCGATAACCCTGAAGGATACCGCTTATCTGTCTCCACTAAAACAATCAGCATAAAAGCAAATACTCCCAATGGTTTCTTTTATGGCCTGCAAACGTTGTATCAGTTATTACCTGCTGAGATTTATGGTAAGAAACAAGTATACGGGAAAGAGTGGTTTGCACCTGCAGTTCTGATTAGTGATGCACCCCGTTTTGGATATCGGGGATTGCATTTAGATGTTAGTCGTCACTTCTTTCCGGTTGAATTTATTAAGAAGTATATCGATGCCATGGCTATACACAAGCTTAATAATTTCCACTGGCATTTAACCGATGATCAGGGTTGGCGTATTGAGATAAAGAAATATCCACGTTTGACTGAAGTGGGTTCACGTCGTGATGAAACACTTGTTGGATACTATTTTGAACGTTTTCCGCAAAAGTATGATGGAAAACCCTATGGTGGTTTTTATACTCAAGAAGAAGCCCGTGAGATCGTAGCCTATGCCAAAGAACGGTTTATAACTGTAATCCCCGAAATTGAAATGCCTGGTCATGCGCAGGCTGCTGTTGCTTCCTATCCTTATCTGTCGTGTACTCCCGATTCAGTTATAAAAGTTGCTACAAAATGGGGTATTTTCCAGGATGTATATTGTCCCAGTGATGCCACATTCAGTTTTATCGAGAATGTATTGACTGAAATTATGGATATTTTTCCTTCTAAATATATTCATATAGGTGGTGATGAATGCCTGAAAAACCTTTGGAAAAAAAGCCCTCAATGCCAGGCAATGATTAAAACCCTCAATTTAAAAGATGAGAATGGTCTGCAAAGTTATTTTGTAGAACGGATAGAAAAGTTTGTCAATTCAAAAGGGCGTCAGATTATTGGTTGGGACGAAATACTGGATGGTGGATTAGCACCCAATGCCACCGTCATGTCCTGGAGAGGAATAGAAGGTGGAACTGTTGCTGCTAAATCAGGACATGATGTCATTATGACCCCTGGAACTCATTGCTATTTTGATAAGTATCAGTCCGATCCTGAAACAGAGCCTGTCACTATTGGTGGCTATTTGCCATTGAGCATGGTGTATCAATATGAACCAATCCCTGCTGAATTAACGGCTGAAGAGGGAAAACATATTTTGGGTGCGCAGGCCAATTTGTTTACTGAGTATATGCCAACAACCGAAAGTGTAGAATATATGGCTTTCCCCAGGGTGTCCGCTATGGCCGAAGTAGTCTGGGGGAGTAAAGAAAACCGAAACTGGGAAAGCTTCCGTAGACGCATGCCGGCAGAATTTGAACGTTATGATCAGTTGGATATTCATTCGTCAAAAGCATTTTATGATGTGCAGTTTAAAACAGGATTTACCAGTGATAAGAAATTACAGGTTTCTCTTCTTTGTGAAGACCCGACAGCTCAAATTCGTTATTCTACAGGAGATAAGATACCGACTCTGAATGATCGGATATATTCCACACCAATTACTCTGGACAAATCAGCTACAATTACAGCAGTTGCCTTTACCAAAGGTAAAATAGAAGGTAAATCCACTACAAAATCATTCCTTGTCAGTAAATTAACGGGATTATCGTATACTAAAAGCTTTAATAATACCTGGTATGATGGTGGAAATAAAAGCGCTCTTACAGATGGAATTCTCGGGAATACAAAAGTGTATACACAATGGTTGGGCTTTGCTAAAAAGGCAGATGGAGAAATTGTGGTGGATATGAAACAGGTTCAAAAACTAGAACGCTTCTCAGTTGGGCTTTTAAATGCAACAGCTTTGTGTGTTATATTTCCAACCGAAATCAAATTATGGGGTTCAAAGGACGGTATCAACTATCAACTTCTGACAAAGCAACAATTACCGGCATCAACCTCTCCAACCTGGGAAATCATACGTCCTGAACTTCGTTTTGCTCCAATCGAAGTCAGGTATTTAAAAATGCAATTAAAGTGTGCCGGACCATGTCCTGCAGATAAACCTGAGAATCCGGGCGGTAGTGTTATTTTTATTGATGAAATTTGTGCCTGGTAAAAACCGTTAAGATATTTTATCAGCGAAACGGTACCAATGCATTCTTTGCAGGACCAGAAAGATTAAACTAAAATGTAGAATAAAAAAATCTCCGGACAGCCTAAGTTGTTCGGAGATTTTCTTTAATTATGTGTTATGAATTGGTATTACATCATTCCACCACCCATTCCACCGCCCATAGGCATTTGTGGAGCCGGGTTATCTTCTTTCTTTTCAGTGATTACACATTCGGTAGTCAGGAACATACCTGCTATTGAAGCAGCATTTTCAAGAGCTACACGGCACACTTTTGCTGGATCGACTACGCCGGCAGCAAAGAAGTTTTCGTATTTATCACTGTGAGCATTGTATCCGAAATCATCTTTTCCTTCGCGTACTTTCTGAACGATCACGGCACCTTCTTTACCTGCATTGGCTACAATCTGGCGAAGTGGTTCTTCAATGGCACGTTTAATGATTTCGATACCGGTTTGCTCGTCATCATTGATAGCCTTTAAGTTCGCTAATGTTTCAATAGCACGGATATAGGCAACGCCTCCACCTGGTACAATTCCTTCTTCGATGGCAGCACGTGTTGCGCTTAAAGCATCATCCACACGGTCTTTCTTTTCCTTCATCTCTACTTCCGAAGGAGCGCCTACATATAATACGGCAACTCCTCCTGATAATTTAGCAAGACGTTCCTGCAGTTTTTCACGGTCATAATCCGAAGTGGTAGTTGCAATCTGAGCTCTGATTTGGGCAACACGTGTTGCAATAGCTTCTTTCGAACCTGCACCGTTTACCAAAACCGTATTATCTTTGTTGACAGTTACCTTTTCAGCAGTTCCCAACATCTCAAGGGTGGCTTGTTCCAGTTTAATGCCTTTTTCATCCGAAATAACAACACCACCGGTAAGTATAGCAATGTCTTCAAGCATTTCTTTACGACGATCACCAAATCCGGGAGCTTTCACTGCACATATTTTTAACGATGCTCGTAAGCGGTTTACAACTAAAGTTGTCAATGCTTCACTGTCTACATCTTCGGCAATAACTAATAGCGGACGACCCGATTGAACTGCTGGTTCCAATACCGGAAGCAATTCTTTTAGGTTAGATATTTTTTTATCGTAAATCAGGATATATGGTTTTTCCATTTCCACTTCCATCTTTTCAGTATTGGTCACAAAGTACGCCGAAATATATCCACGGTCGAATTGCATGCCTTCCACTACTTCAATGCTGGTGTCAGTACCTTTTGCTTCTTCGATAGTGATTACGCCATCTTTCGATACTTTACGCATAGCGTCTGCAATCAGTTTCCCGATTGTTGGGTCGTTGTTAGCCGAAATAGAAGCTACCTGTTCAATCTTGTCATAATTATCACCGACAGCTTTAGCCTGCGAAGCAATACTTTTTACTACTTCAGCTACTGCTTTGTCGATACCACGTTTCAAATCCATTGGATTTGCACCTGCAGCAACGTTTTTCATTCCTACACTTACGATCGATTGAGCCAATACTGTTGCAGTGGTTGTGCCATCACCGGCATCGTCACTGGTTTTTGAAGCTACTTCTTTTACAAGCTGAGCTCCCAGATTTTGAAATGGATCTTCCAGTTCAATTTCTTTTGCAACTGAAACACCATCTTTGGTAATGTGTGGAGCACCGAATTTCTTTTCGATAATCACATTACGACCCTTTGGGCCAAGCGTTACTTTTACGGCATTTGCCAACTCATCAACCCCTTTTTTCAGTTGGTCGCGAGCATCAATATTGAAGAGAATTTCTTTAGACATAATATTTTTTATTTTAAGATAACCTCTGATCCCTAAAGGGAAACTGAGTTACCAATGTTGTTAAATTACTGTTTTAATTAAAGTATAAGAGACCAGACTAATTTAGTTCCCCTTGAGGGGCTACCGGTCTTAAATAATTGCCAGAATATCCGATTGTTTCATAATCAGGTATTTTTCACCTTCCCATTCAAGTTCGGTGCCTGCATATTTTCCATACAATACTTTATTGCCAACAGCTACTACCATTTCTTCGTCCTTGGTACCTGTGCCTACTGCTAATACTTCTCCTTTAAGTGGTTTCTCTTTTGCTGAATCAGGAATAATAATTCCACTGATTGTTTTTTCTTCTGCCGCAGTTGGTTTTACCAACACGCGATCTGCTAATGGTTTAATATTCATGTTTTTTAATTTAAAATGTTATTTTAATTTTAGTATATCAGGTTTGAAAAATAGTAACACGTTATTGTTAGGAAAAGTTGTCACATACTATCTATTTACAGATTTTGTGCCAATACCCTTTCGTGTCAGTTATGACAGGTATATAAGTCCGTTTTTACAGATAATAAAGTATGCGCTGACAACTTGTCATTTTCTCAATGATGTTTCGCAGATAAATAGAAGCTTGTAAATATCATACAGGCGTAGTGAAGGGGAAGGTTTGCAAACATTACTATGCAACCAGGGTTTTAGTGTTTTGAATGCTGTGGCAAATAATTGTGTAAGCCCGCTTTTATAAATCCGGACAAAGTAGTTTAGCAATTTTGATTCAGTCACCAGGTAAGGATAGCGATCAGTTTTATAAAGCAGGTATAAATTACGGACGCCTTCTTCTGTTTTTCGTAGAAAGGTTTCGTTATCGTCCAGTCCTTTGTGGATTAGCGGATTTTCAATATGGATAAACCGGTTGCCCAATTCGTGCAACTGATACCCAAAAAGGGTGTCTTCATGCCCGTACCCACGGATGCTTTCATCAAACCTGACTTTCTGAAAGAGTGATGCTGATATCAGAAAATTAAAGGTGGCAAAGTTATGGTAGGTATCTTTGTTGCCTCTTTCCAGAGCTGAACGGGCTTCCCGTTGCCTGCCATATGCCAGGCGCAGACTATATTGGGGATCATTTTCATGCTCATCGTAAGCCGTTCCTCCGATTACCACACACTCTTCCTTGCAGAAAGCAACGTATTTCTCAATATAATATGGCGAGCACACTTCGGCGTCGCAATCGATAAACAACAAATGGCCGTATGTTGCCTCGTCCGCCAGCTTATTCCGTACTGCCGAGCGTCCTATGTTTTCTTTCAAGATGATATGCCGGCAAAATTCAAAATCAGATACTGCCTTGTTCTCTTCCACGTACAATGTCGAACCATCTTCCATCACGATGATCTCAAAATCGACATACGTATCCACTGCCTGTTGGTGCAAGTCTGCCACCAGGCGGGTGATGTTGTAATTGTATGTAGGAATTAGGATGGATAACATGATTAGTTATTGTGCTTTTTTGGATATAAGCTTATCAGAGTTCGTTTTTTTCTTCAATATCAATTCTATCGCCATGTGATTCAGGTTCTGAGACAACTAAAAACTCTAAATCAGAATCTGTATTATTCAAGATCTTGTGTTTTAGTTTTGGTTGTATCAAAATACCTTTATTCTGTTCAACCATATAAATTTCACCTTCAATTTCAAACGTGGCCAGACCAGATAAAATGTAGAAGAATTGTTGTGATTTTCTGTGAAAGTGAAGTTTCTCACTTTTCATTGAGGGCATTATTTCTTTTATTACAGAGAGACTTTCTGATTTAATAAGATGCCAGCCACTACAATTATCACCCCAGGTATAAAACCCGGAATTATCTGAATCTATAATTTTTAAGAGGCTATTTCCCATCTCATTGTTTATTTATCACCCCCATCAGTACTTTCTCTTCTTTCTCCCAGCACAAATCCTCTTTTGCTTTCACGGTATTTTGTTTCACCGTATTATAACGTGCTTCGTCACTAAAAATATCCTTTATCACCGAAGCAATGTGTTTTGGCTCGTGGTTTTGGATATAGTATCCAATATCATATTGGTCGATGATCTGCTTTAATTCAATTAACTCTGAGGATAAGGTAGGAATACCCGAATGGATATAATCGAACAGTTTATTGGGTAACGAGAAATGATAGTTCAGGTTGGTGTCCTTGTCGATAGCCAGCCCCAGGTCGCTGTTCATGGTATACTGGCGTAGTTCTGCAAAAGGCATCTTCGGTTTAAAAATTACTTTTCCCTCTAAGTGTTTCTCTTTTATTATTTTACGTAAGGTAGGAAATACATCCCCACTACCCACTATCAGCAACACGGATTTGTTAAGGTATTCCATGGCCATCACCGCTTCTTCAGCACCACGTTCAACGTTAATGCCTGTCCCTTGTAGAATCAGAATGTGCTTATCAACAGGCAGCCCAAGTTCTGTCCTCGATTTAAGTCGTTCGGGTGCAAAGGTGGGAGGTATATTCCGGCTGACAGCTATCGTTTTGTTATACTTGTCACCGTAAAGTTTTGCAATGGATGAATTCACCGTAAGGATATCGGTCAGTTTGGGGAAGAAGTAGTCCTCCAGCTTTTTCCATATTCTTTGAGTCATTTTCCGGTTTACCAGTTCAGGTGTTTCGGTAAAATACTCGTGCGTGTCGTAGATGATTCTTTTTCCCCGAAGGGTAGCTGCCAGATAGGAGGCAGGAAGTGTATCCAGGTCATTGGCAAAAATCAAATCAACCTTTGCTGACATTAAATAGAGGAATAAACGGATATTAAATTCAGCATAGAACTGCGGACCTTTTCGAAACCACAGTTTCTTACGAACCGTAAAGTACGGACGTTCCAACGGCATGCTTTCCGGCAATAACCGCCCGATCTCTTTCACCCAATAACCGCATTTTTGGAGGGTCATGCAAGTCTTATGTACCCGTTGATCGGTGCTCAGGTCATTGGTAACACATACAATAGCTGTTCTTTGCATGGAATATGATAAAAGGATAGTATTTATTTACTCGTAATTTTTAGTCTAATACCTGAATCGATGAGCCTTAAACCCGATCAATCAATCAATTTATAAACCTGTAAGCCAATCAATTAATTAGCCAGTCAACTAATCAACTTAATCAGTTACTCGGCGTCATCACCCTCATTCACCAATTTCTTCGTCCTCAAATACCTGATAATATCCTGATAAAGTTTACGATGGTACGATTGAGGAATATCTTCTACCGAGGTGTTATGCCAAAGCAGCACTAATTCGCCGTTCCAGCTTTCCACCATGTTAATCAACCGGATACAATACTCATAAGCATCGTGCGAATTCATATACATATACCTCTTGTCGCTCAGGGTACTATCCATGATAGTCAGAGGATGCAAAGTCAGGGAGGTTAGCTGACGCGTATTGGGATTAATCCATTTTACCGAACGGCAGGTCCCCAGGCGGAATCCTGCTACATCGGCGTATCCCAGCGTAAAGTCATCGGTGATGCCGTCATCAAGTAACGTCTGCATATCCTGTGGTTCACGGGTATCCAGGTAATGATTCCGGTTATAGGTTATTTCCCTTTTCGAAAGCCGTTCCAGATGCTTCTTTTCATCCGCAATTCTCGCCGGGTTTATTCCCGCTTCGTAACTGGAATGAAGCCCCAGGATAATACTTTTCTTTTTGCAAAGGTTTAAGAGTGATTGAAAATCCGGAATATGATGAGTTATAAATGGTTTGTCTTCCTTCCTAGTTCCACCACCCACTTTAATAAACGCGATTGGTTCGCAACGGTCATTGCCTAATACTTCTCTGACTGAATTGTCCAGTTTAAACAACCAGGGTAAGGTATACCAGGGGTCATACCGCAATCCGCTGAAATAACTCTTTATTGCCTTGTTCCCTTCTTGCGGCCAGCGTATTCCGCGCAAAACGCCTCCCATAAGACCTCTTATGTTTCGGTAATGCGATAGTTGGTCGATATCGTGGGTAAGGTATATTTTTCGTATCTCTTTTGGAGGTTCCGGAACTTCGCACCCTGTCTCACGGAGTTGGGCCCGTAATAGTTTACTATACTCATCTACTAATGGCGAATCAATAAACCCGGCACGGTAAGGCAGTGATTCTGTTCCCGGAAAACGTCCATGAACATCCCTTACGTCGTCACGAACCATCTCTTCATAACGGCTTATCAGGAAATAGGCACTGGCAACTAAGTCGGGATGTAAAATGCGGGTACCTTCTATCACTTCAACCAAAGGAGTCCCAAATAATATAGGAGCTTCTTCCCATATTTGCAAAGGCAATGACGGAATTGATTTTAAAGAACCGTAAACTTCAGCCGAAAAAAACGTCGACGGAATAATAACGAGTTTATACCGGTGATACTCATTTGGATCATCGGTGTAACCAACCTGGGAAAGAAGTTCCGCCGGAATGTCTTTTCCCAGTAAAAAGCGCAATATATAGTGTATTGTATCAACCATTTTATAAATAAAAGATGCTGTTGTAAAAGTCTGTTAATGAGTCTATCTCATGTTCTGTCTCCGGTCGTGTGCAAATGTTAACACAAATGTCAGCATGAGCCCGATAAGAATGTCCTTTTTAGAAATGAGACCCAAATACTCATCTTCTGTTGGAACGTGATGAGTTATCATCCGTAATGCAATAGCAAGAATTGTATAAATTACAAATACACTTAATCCGTATAAGATAATTTTTAATTTTGGATGCATTGTAAATTCTAAGTGTTAGATTATATATTAATAAGAACAATACGACCATTTGTTTTAATGAATAGGATGAAAAATACCTTTCCTCTTTTTCTGTTCCGGAAAATAAAAAAATATGATTTTCGGAATATCTAATAGGAAATCAATTCGCAAGTCGTAATTTATTGTCAAAAGTAATCATTTTATTTAAAAGTGCTGTTTCCTGATTGAATAAATATACCCGGCAATATTTTAAGTTGTTGAAGTCCAGCTATGTATTGCCTGACTGAATTTGCTACTAATTTAATATTTTTTGCATATTTATTTTATGTAACTCACTGGTTAATACAACTTGTTACTTGCGGGTGACATTATCGACTGCTGTCAGGGCTATTTCTGCATCTCATTGGTCATTGCTCTTTCCTGCTTTTAATTATCCACTCTTTCTCCGGCTTATCTCTGCTTTTGGTGATACCTTTGGCCTTATTCATCAGATTAGTGTTATATTCTGATCATATATTCGTTACATAGATGTTACATACCTATATAGATACGTAACATCTATGTAATAAGTATGTGATATGTATGTGATATGTATGTAACGTCTCTTGTCGGAGGTATTACCAAGGTATATAAAAGGCATGCCGGCAAGCGGACATATAATTGAATGACATCATTCCGTTTAGATCCGGAATTATTTAAAACCATTCATATATATGGTCGGGTAGGGCAGTTGTTCGTGCTAATAGGGATTGAAAAAAAAACCTGATATAATAGTTTTGTCATATATGGTCAGAAAATCGTGGAATAGAACATTTTTCTTTTTTGATTATAAATGGAAATAAATTCAGTGTTCTCCTGAAAATAAATATCGGATTTGAATTTGTTTTTAGATTATTCTCGTTTTATGCTCATGCGAAATCCATGTTTTGCCGCTGTTTCCGGACAATAATCCCGGATATATTTAGAAATTCACTCTTAAAACTTCAGATTTTGTTCGTTTTTGCTTTTATTCCATCCTTTGTTCAAATTTATTTTCGTTTCAAAGCACTTTTTGTTCAGTTGGTTAGGTTTTATTTCTGTTTTATAGCAGAAAAAAGAGTAGAATAAGTTTGGATAGTATGGATAAAGCTTGTACTTTTGCACCCGCTTTAAGAGAGAAGCACAGTACAATTTGCCATTTATTCATTTCCCATTTACTATTTGAATGGGCGTTGAAAAATAAAAAGAATCTTTTTTCAAAAAGGTTTGGTAGTCCGGAAAAAAGCACTACTTTTGCAGCCGCTTTAGGAGAGAAGCTTTAGTCAAATTATCGATTAAATAATTCAGGATTTACCGTTAGTCTATTTGTCCGATACCATTTGTAAGGTTGAAAAAATAAAACAAAAACTTTAGCAATAAAGTTTGGTAGATTAGAAAAAAGCGTTACCTTTGCAGCCCGTTTGAATGACACGAATTGAAACACAAACAAACGAAACGCACACATAAGTATTACAGGTTATTTAATCGAAGCGCGATTAGCCGAATAACACAAACCAATTATTTAACCGGGAGCGGTTGAGTGATACCATTAGAAGTCTTGAAAAACAAATGCACTGTGAAGTGCACTCTCCAAGTTCCCCTTTAGGGGTTAGGGGTTTTCCAAGCGTCGATCTTTGAGAATACATGAACAACAAATAATGTAGTATAAGAAAAGGGAAATTTTTTTTTTATGCCACGTCAATTTTCTACAATAAATTAAATGAGATAGCATCCGAGCAAAATAAAAAGATACAACGAAGAGTTTGATCCTGGCTCAGGATGAACGCTAGCGACAGGCCTAACACATGCAAGTCGAGGGGCAGCACAATGGTAGCAATACTATGGTGGCGACCGGCGCACGGGTGAGTAACACGTATGCAACCTACCTGTAAGAGGGGAATAACCCGGAGAAATTCGGACTAATACCGCATAATACTGCGAAGCTGCATGGCTTTGTAGTTAAATATTT
>Ga0302208_10000469_pt1 | contig 19175 bp, 11 predicted proteins | sample II_Fen_E2_3_FD_194577 | JGI IMG/M metagenome (GOLD analysis project Ga0302208, IMG submission 194577) | Peat permafrost microbial communities from Stordalen Mire near Abisko, Sweden - II_Fen_E2_3 | ecosystem: Environmental > Terrestrial > Soil > Wetlands > Permafrost | place: Sweden: Abisko...
TAATACTAAATTAACAGGATTTAGCCAGAGTAGATTTAGATTCGATTTTACCAATGGATGCAGCGATAAAAACATAAGATAAAATGCAATCAGACCACCTATTCCTGTAAATGCCAGTATTAATGTATCGAAAATTTTAAAATGCGATCTCCTCTCTTTTAAATCCCAAATAGTTAAGAAAATCCCTAAAATCAATAACATCAACGTAAATGTTATTGGTTTCAAAAGCCATGATTCGCTTTGCTCGCCTAGGTCCCTTTTTTTGACCAATATCTTCTTTTCTGTCACTAACTTTCTGACTTGCCCATCCGAAGAGTGAATTTGTGCTGTTTGAAATTCCGACATAAGGTTCTCTGGTAAAAATAGGCTTTCACTGGTATTGGCAGATTGATCGGCATCCATCCCAAAAACAATATCTATCCCAAATTTAAGCCATGTATCGGTGCCAACATAAACTCCCACCCATTGACGAAAGGTCTTGGATTCCAGTGACGGTTGAAATTTAAGATATCCTTGAAGTGCTGTAATTATTTTATCACGTGGTCTGGTTGAGCAGTTGTCAAATACAAAATTGTAACGATAGGTTCTGTTTTGAGGTTCATAATTCTCTAATAAGGAATTAATTAAATTTCTTTTTTCAATTTTAGTTAGATTTAGTACCTGCTCCCAAACCAAGGAATTCCGTTGGGCGTATTCCGGTAAAAAATAGCGGGTGTCATAGATTCCCAGTTGATAGTCTGTTTCGCCTTTTATAAACTTATAGTAAAAGTTCTCTGTTTCAAAGCTAAAAATTCCATAATTGAAAACCAGATCAACCCCATGTAACGAATCATTGATACGAATGGCGGTATGACCAAATTTGGAATACACTTCCTCCCCCGGAGAACACGTTATTAAACTGATGACCGCAGAATCACTAATTATGATTTGTTGAGCTTTTAAGGTTACAATACAAAAAAGTAAAAGTGCTATTATCGAGAATTTTTTCATCTGAAGAACAAGTTAGGATATTTTACAAAAGTAATTCTATTTCTCTGATTATTTAGAAAATGGTTTAATGATTTCACAAATCAGAATAAATGGATAAAAATGAAAAACTCACTTGTAATTGGATATATGACATAAAAATAATTATTTTACAATAATTAAATGGTTTTTTTTGACTTTTAGTACATTTATCTCGAAAAATTACTAAATTTGTGCTTTATAACATTGTTGTCAAACATATTTGTTCCAAAATTCTATGGCCAAAAAGCATGTTTCTGATCTCAAACCTTTAGAGGATATTTTAACTGTTTGGGATGTTTTAACACCTGATGAAAGACAATTTGTACGAAATAACTACTCGGTACATTATTTCAAGAAAAATGAAATGATTCATAGTGAAGGTGAATTGCCTACCCACATGATGATTCTTGCCAGTGGAAAGGTTAAAGTTTACAAAGAAGGCGTAGGTAGCCGGTATCAAATTATCAGAATGTTAAAACCCGGAGAGCACTTTGGGTATAGGGCCATCATTGCTAATGAAACTTACAATACCAATGTGACAGCATTCGAAGCTTCGACAGTTTACATGATTAAGGCTGAAATATTTCTATCCATTTTAAGACATAACAATGCTTTCTGTTATCGGTTCCTGGAAGAACTAGCTACTGATTTGGCTGCTTCCGATGCCCGTACTGTAAATCTTACCCAAAAGCACATCCGTGGCAGACTAGCCGAAGCGCTCCTGTTACTCAAAACTAATTATGGGCTGGAGGAAGATGGAGCAACCATTAGTATATATCTCTCCCGAGAAGATCTGGCCAATTTATCGAATATGACTACTTCAAATGCCATTCGTACACTTTCTAATTTCGTGAATGAGCATGTGATAGCTATGGATGGTCGTAAACTGAAAATCATTGATGAAGACAGGCTTCTCAAAATAAGCAAAATGGGCTGATCTATTCTGATAGCCTCCTAATCTCTTTGCTTTTGCTAATTGTTCGTAAATTTTACATTTTAGTTAAACAAGCTTTCCCCAAGTTCGTTTATACATGTAATCAGTTTTTTATTCCAACAGACTCCAATAGATATGAATGCAGGACAAATTCATGCAACCTTCAAATCGATCTCCCATTTCCTTGTTTCAGGGCAGGTAAATAATGCTTTTGATAAAATAAAAGTCTTTGTGGATGAATTGCAAATTGGGGAATATGCTGACAGATTGGAAGATTTGCAGCAAAACTATCGTTTCTTGCTGCACTATTATATCACGGGGGTGGAGGATCCCCAGCGAAAATCAGTATATAACAAGTTAATAGCAAAGGTTTTTGTATTGAATTCTGAGTTAAGGGAAGAGCTTATCCTAAGAAATTCAAACAACTATGAATATACTCAAAAACGCTATTATCCCCACACTAAGAAACATCAATCAACCATCGATTTATTTAATGCTCTAAAATACTACCACAGTCAAACAGCATTATTGAAAAACAACGAGGATGTACAGCTTGCAGAACTGAAAAGACTACGATCAAATTATGAATCATTAATCCCAGAGTTCTTCGGACTATTCTGGCTTGCTACTGTCATTGGTTCCCAGGAAAAAATACTTTTCAATGAGGTCATGAGCAAAGATTATCCAGGATGGATTGAAAAATCAGTCGCCATTTCAGCACTGACATTGAATTTGTGGCGTATGTTCGATGAAAGTAAACTCATGTTACTTTTTGATGCTTGCCTGATGGAAGATCAACAGGTGAAACAGCGGGCCTTAGTGGGCTTGTGCTTTGTAATGGCTAAGTACAATCGTTTTTTACCTTATTTCCCTTCCATTCGGAATCGCCTGGTACTATTAGGCGATGATCATCATATCGTGGATAATTTCCAAAATATCTTTATCCAAATTATTACGACTGCCGAAACTGAACAGATCACTAAGAAAATGCAGGAGGAAATATTGCCTGAAGTGATGAAGATCAGTCCTATGTTGAAGGATAAAATGGATCCTGACACTCTGTTGAACTCCGAGGAATGGGGTGAAGAAAACCCTGATTGGCAGGAGGTACTCGAACAAAGCGGCGTGTCGGATAAATTGAAAGAACTGAGCGATCTTCAACTGGAAGGGGCTGATGTCTATATGAGTACTTTCTCATTGCTTAAGAATTTTCCATTCTTCTCGGACTTTACAAATTGGTTCCTGCCTTTCGATTCTCAAAATTCTGCTGTTAATGAATTGTTCAAGACGGAGGATAAAACCTTGCTTACTGCTTTTGTGAGCAATAATGTCATGTGTAATTCAGATAAGTACTCATTCTGTTTAAGCATCCTTCAAATGCCTGAATCACAAAGGGGCATGTTGCAACAATCGTTTAAGATGGAAGCGGAACAGTTGGACGAAATGTCTAAAGATGAAGCATTGTTGACTCCCAATATTGCTGCCAAAAATATTTCCAGGTTGTACATTCAGGATTTATTCCGTTTTTTTAAACTAAACCCACAGCATGGTGATTTTTCCGACATGTTTGCATTTTCGCTTTTAATGCACCGTTCCTATCTGTTTGAAATACTGTCTACTAATAAAGACTTTAAACTAAGCATCGCAGAGTATTATTTTTCTAAGAATCATTACATCCAGGCATTGGAACTGTTTGAGAAAATTCAACATGAAATAATTCCTACGGCTGCACTCTATCAAAAAATAGGTTATTCTTATCAGCTCACTTCGCAATTTCCCTTGGCATTAGAAGCCTATTTAAAATCTGATTTAATACAAACTGATGATGTCTGGACTGTTCGTAAAATAGCCCTTTGTTACCGCTTGCAGGGTAATTTTGAAAAAGCTTTGGAGTATTATCAACAGGTCGATTACCTGAAGCCTAATCAAACAGGTGTATTGATGCAAATAGGCCATTGCTTTGTGGAATTAGGCAAATTTAAGGAAGCTTTGGCTGTTTACTTTAAATTGGATGCCCTCGGTGGGGATGATGTTAAAGTCTGGCGTGCACTATCCTGGTGTTCTTTTATCTCGGGAAATATACAACAGGCAGAGTATTATGTGAAGAAATTACTCGGGAATGAACCAAATGCCCATGACTACCTTAATGCCGGTCATGTGTCCTGGTGTCAGCACGACTTAAGTGGTGCTATCGAATTTTATCAAAAAAGTTTAGGCTTGCAGCAAAATAGCTGGGAGTTATTCCTGGAAGCTTTCAACGAAGATAAATCTTTTTTGATAGCCAATGGGATTGATGCTGATGAAATTCCGCTACTCCTGGACTCCATACTCCCTGAATCTTTATAACCCATTACTCCCTATTCCCTTCTCAATGCTCAATGCTCGATGCTAGAACCTGTACCCCAGGCCCCATTCAATAAATTCTGCTTTTTGAAGATGTGTTTTCAATCCCAGTGATATGAAAATATGCCTCTCTAAAGTATATTTCAGGGCTGCGCGAGAATAAAACCAGCCATCTTCCGTATTGATATTGTATGGGTAAATGATTCCTTTGTTTAATGATCCGTTACTTGCCTCAGCATAGGGTGACTTGTTCTTTAGCGGGTCATACAGGTACACCCCGAAATCAAAGCCTGCCGTTAATCGTCCGAACATGAGTTCATGATGCCACGAGATACCCGCCCTTATTTTATTTTTCAATTCATTGGTGGTGATGTATGTTCTTTTGTAAAGTGATGTTCCATCATATACCCCATCGTAGAACAGATCGATTCCTCCCCCCATCCGGTAGTAATTCGTGAGAGGCCGGTAAGCACTCAGAATCAGGGAGCCAACCGGGTAAGTCTTGTTGTCCAGATAGAATAATTGTCGGAACCCCCCTGAGACTATGAATTCATACGTCCATTTGCGGGGTATTTCTTCCCGAATTTGTTTTGAAGGAATATTCTGCTTTTTATAACCAGGGAAGTATTTCAACCCTATGAACCCATTTAGAAGGTTTAATCCCGAGTTCGGAACTACGGCACTTCCATTCGACATGTGATTCCAGGTATATTCAGCTGTCATGCTGAACTCCTTACTGATCGGGATTTCAAGGCTGCCACCCCCTGAAAAGTATACATTCAGTGCCGACCCGATGGCTGCATTGGTGCTGTCGAACGGGATTGTAGCTCCCAGTGTATTTGTATTTGTGTTCCCAAATGTTTTAGTCAGATAGCTGACTCCGGCTCCTGCTTTCAGGCTCAACCGGAAGTGTCTGGTTTGTAGCAGGGAGTAACTGAGGTAGGGGTAAAGGGCAAAGGCATTCCCTAATTTCCGGTTATTCCCCAGATTAAGCCATACAGCTCCCAGTCCAATGACCGGGAATCCGTGGAATTGATGCCAGGGTTTTTCCCCTTGTGTTTGAAATTCAACCGATAATTCAGTACCGGTTACATGATTTTCTATCAGCGGTTTTACATGTTGGTCGTGAGGGATGATCGTACCGTAAATTCCTTGTATTTTGAAACTATATTGTTCACTGGTTTGAGCTTGCAGGTGAGTTATACCGGATAGGAACAGGAGAGGGAAAAGCAAATATTTCATAGTTTCATCCGTGGTTTTTGTTTTTCCATTCGTTTTTTTTGGTTACCTTTGACACCACAAATGTAACAAAAATCAATTGCAAATAAAGGCTTTTGAATGTAAAAAGTAAGAAATAGAATTCGTAATTCAACTACTTCATCCATGTTTACAATTTTCAAAAAAGAATTGCGTACCTTTTTTAGTAATGCAACCGGATATATCGTGATTGGGATTTTTCTAATCCTTACCGGTCTGTTCCTGTGGGTTATCCCGGGTGAATATAATATCCTGGATACAGGGTATGCCAACGTGGATGGCCTTTTTTACCTGGCTCCCTGGTTGTTCCTATTCCTTTGCCCTGCAGTTACCATGCGTCTCTTTGCCGAAGAAAAGCAAACCGGGACCTGGGAATTACTCGTCACAAAGCCTATCAGCATCCTGCAAATTGTGTTGGGAAAGTATTTCGCAGGACTCGTACTGGTTACTTTGGCACTGCTTCCCGTAACGATCTATTATTTTTCCGTTTCTTACCTGGCCGAACCTGTTGGCAATGTCGATTCCGGAGCATTCTGGGGATCGTTTATCGGGCTCTTTTTCCTGGCTGCGGTCTATGTGGCGATCGGCACATTTTCATCCTCGCTTTCCAACAACCAGATTATTTCGTTTGTTGCGGCAGTAGTACTTTCTTTTTTCCTTTACTATGGCTTTGAAGTGTTGACCGGATTTTTTACTTCCGGCAGGTCAATCCAACTGCTCGATTCATTGGGGATTCATGCCCATTACAAATCCATGAGCCGGGGAGTCATTGATTCCCGCGATTTGCTCTATTTTGTAATCGTAAGTGCTCTGTTTCTTGCCGGAACAAGTTGGAAATTAAAGAAACACTGAACTGGACAGGCAGCATTGTGTTTTTAGTTGAATAATAGAAGACAAGATTTATAAAATATGAACAAACCATTAATATTAATTACGAATGATGATGGACATGATGCTCCTGGGATAGAAGTCCTTACCCGCTTGATGTCTCAATTGGGAGATGTTGTGGTAGTAGCTCCAGATGGAGCACGTTCTGCCCAGTCAAATGCGTTGACAGTGACACACCCAATCCGCTTTAAGAAGATAGAAGAAAAAGAAGGTCTTATTCGCTATATGTGTACCGGGACTCCTACCGATTGCGTGAAGCTTGCTCTGAATGAAATCGTTCCTCGTAAGCCCGATTTGGTGGTAGCCGGCATTAACCACGGCTCCAATTCAGCCATTAATGTGATTTATTCCGGTACCATGGGAGCAGTCCTGGAAGGGTGCGAGAATGGAATCGTATCGATTGGTTTTTCAATTACCAATCACTCCCTGGACGCTGATTTTTCTGTTTTTGAGAAATACATACTCCTGATTGCCCGTGAAGCTTTACTCAATGGGCTGCCTCATGCTACCTGCCTGAATGTAAATGCCCCGGTAGGTGAAATCAAGGGTATACGGGTTTCCCGTCAGTGTGACGGCAGGTGGACAAAAGAATATGCTAAGCGTATCGATCCCCGGGGAGGTTCCTATTTCTGGCTTACCGGCTCTTTTGAAAATCATGAACCTGATGCTGAAGATACTGACGAATGGGCTTTGGATCACGGTCATATCTCCATTGTTCCTACTAAAATAGACCTGACTGCTTACGAGGCTATGGATAAAATACGTCATTGGAAACTATGAGAAACTTTCGGGTAGAACGCTTCAACCATTTCTTCTATGGGTTTATTCCCGGATTAATCCTTCCGGTATTATTCATGTGGGTCTATCTGAACCGGTTCTACCCCGATGATTTATCTTTTTTTGAATCGTTGAAACAACTCTTTCCCGGAATAATCTTAGGAAAGCTGTTGGTACTTTCAATTATGCCTAATTTGCTTTTTGTTTTTTTATTCTATAAAACCGAAAGCTTTAAACTGGCTGCCGGTATTCTTATTGGAGGAATGCCGTACTTCATTGCCAGTATCTTTATGCTTTGAAGAGCATCGAGTATTGAGCATTGAGCAAAGAGCCAAGACAAAAGACAGATTTACTCAATCAACTCAATCAACTTACTTAACTCAATCAACCCAATCAACCAATTAACCAATTAACCAATCAACTAATCCATGAAATACTTTATCATTGCCGGAGAGGCTTCTGGCGATATGCATGCCTCCAATTTAATGCGTGAACTTCGCAAAGAAGATGCAGAGGCTGATTTTTGCTTTTTAGGCGGTGATTTGATGCAGGCCCAGGGTGGTAAAATGATTAAACATTACCGTAAAATGGCTTTTATGGGCTTCTGGGGGGTTTTAAAGAATGCCCGCAAAGTGCTCAAAAATATCAGTGAATGTAAGAAGGCGATAGTCAGCTATCAGCCGGATGTAGTTATTTTGGTCGATTATCCTGGTTTCAATCTCCCCATGGCACGGTTTACCAAAGAAACACTGAATATCCCTGTTTACTATTACATCTCTCCGAAGATATGGGCCTGGAAAGAACATCGCATTAAGGCTATCAAACTCTATGTGGATAAACTCTTTACCATTTTTCCTTTTGAGACTGCCTTTTACGGCCGGCATAACTATCCGGTGGAATATATAGGGAACCCCTCGGTGGATTCAATCTCCGAAAGGCCTAATCAAAAACAGACATTTCAAGAGTTCTGTGACCTGAATAAGCTGCCCAATAAACCCATTATTGCTTTACTGGCAGGAAGCCGGAAACAGGAAATATCTGCCTGCATACCCCGCATGATCGATGCTACCCTTCGTTTCCCCGAGTATCAGGCTGTTGTTGCCGGTGCTCCGGGTATACATCCGAAATACTATAAATCGCTGTTGAAGGATAAAAATATACGGATTGTTTTCGATCAGACCTACGAATTATTGCAACAGGCCAAGGCAGCTGTCGTCAATTCTGGCACTGCCACCCTCGAAACAGCCCTGATCGGTACGCCTCAGGTTGTGGTGTATAATGTCTATTTCGGACATTTGATGATGAAGCTGAAGGATGTTTTTATAAAGGTCAAGTATATTTCACTGGTAAATCTGGTGGCTGAAAAAGAAGTCGTGAAAGAATTGATGGCTCAGTTCTTCACGGTTGAAAACGTATCCAAAGAACTGGATAATCTCTTACACGATAAAGTCTACCGGCAAAATATGCTCTCGGAATATGCCATTATGAAAAACTCATTGGGGGGTCCCGGTGCAGCTTCTAAAGCTGCTAAGAAGATGGTTGAATTCCTGAAAGCCAACTGATAGGACTTCGTGACATGATTTCATGATATGATTGCATGATATTGCTTCGTGACATGATTTCATGTTGTGGAACACAGAACGCTACCAACTTTTCATACCTTTCAAACTTCAAACCTTTCAAACTTCAAACCTTTCAAACTTCAAACTTCAAACCTTTCAAACTTCAAACTCTTCAAACACGGAATGCTACGCAATCACGCACGCCATAGCAATACTGTAAAACTTCGAATCAATGCTTTCGCTCCGGGAAGTCAATACCACCGGCTTTTCGGTACCTTGGAGCAATCCGCCCATTTCGGCACCGGCAAAAAGCGACAACCCTTTGTAGAAACAATTGGCACATTCAAAGTTAGGGAAAATAAGGATATCGGCATCTCCTAACACGGGAGTCGGTACATTCTTTATGCTTCCCCGTTCCTTGTCCAATGCCAGGAAAATATCCAGTGGTCCATCCATGATCACATCCCCAAATACTCCATTACGCCACATCTGCATGATGTCCAGGTAATCCTGCATATACCGGATCTTTGGATTGGCTACTTCCGTAGCATGGATCAGGGCAATCTTAGGTTTCGGGATCCCAAATTTATACGCCGTCCGGATAGCATACTGAATCATGGCTGTACGTTGTACCAGGGTCGGCGAAGGAATAACCACCGGGTCGGAAAAGAAAATCAGTTTATGGTAATTGGGAATCTCCATGGCTGCATTGTACGTGAGGACATTGCCCGGGGGAAGTATGCCTTTCTCTTTATCCAGGATAGCCCGTAACAATACATCGGTATTTACAAGCCCTTTCATTAGGATGTCTGCTTCACCCTCTTTAACCATTCGAACCGCTTCCAGGGTTGCTTCATGTACTTCTGGAATATCGATGATATGGATATAAGGTGATGGCTTTTGCTCAAACAGATGGGGTGATTCGATCGAAGCGACGTCACCTATCAGGAATGCTTCCACAATTCCAAGATCCACAGCCCTGACCACAGCATCCAAGGTGTGCGAATCAACTGCATTGGCTACCGCCATGCGTCTTCGAATATTCACACTGGTAAGGTGTGCCGTTAATTCTGCAAAACTTGAAATTGATTCCATTTAAAAGGATATTTTATGATATTGAATAGGCAAATGTAGGATTAATTTTTTATTGCACCAATAGCCTCCAACTGTTTCGGGGCCCACGATTTAATTATTTGTTCTTTAAGTTTTTATATATATTCCATCCCGCAGAATGAATGCTTCCTGTTTTTAAATATTTCGACCTGAAATGAAAGAAATATTACAATTTTCGAATGCAGGATATCAATCTGTAACTTCTTTGTTCCCCGAATCCTGAAAATAAATTTAAATAATTTTTCTCAGTAGATTATTAAATAAATTAAAATATGTTCTCTCCCTGTCCCTTTCAGGTTCTTTCCCGCAAGCTCAAGTACTCTTAGACTGATATTCCCTTTCAGTATGTATTTGTTCTAAACACTTAATATAAAGTCTAACCGACTACCTTTCATTCGTCACCTGTCCGGCTTCCGGTCGTACTCTAAAGGGTATTCAGAGAGACTTTCGAGGGGGTCTCCTGGGGGTTCCGTGAGGTAAGGCCCTCGAAACCCCCAGCCAACCCCCAGGAAACCCCCAGGCAACCCCCTCTATACTGCGAACAAGTGACGACCAAATGCCGGATGGGTTAAAAGTGGGAAATATGTTGTAATTAGCAACTGAAAAACCACCAATTTTTCGCAATTAGTATTCATCAGTATAAAAAAGATATCGATTTTATATATTTTCAGCTATAAACATCGATCGCTAGAAATATATAATAAATTCAGGGTGTTGTGTTGCTAATAGTTACTAAATGTCGACAAAAATCTACTAATCTTTTAATATTAACTAAAAAAGAAAGTCCGCTTATTTAAAATTGAAATTTATTAATATCTTTGACCGTTTTTTATTTAAAATACTTTTAGAACTTATTCATTTCCACCTCCTTCTTAAAAAACTAATTCTTTTTCATGAAACGATTCAAAGTCTTGAACAACCTTTTCGGATGGGTAGCTTTTGCGATTGCCGCTGTGACTTATTTACTTACCATGGAGCCCACAGCCAGTTTCTGGGATTGCCCGGAGTTTATTGCCAGTGCATTTAAACTGGATGTGGGTCATCCCCCGGGAGCTCCGTTATCCATGCTTTTCGGGCATTTGTTTTCCTTGTTTGCAAAAGATACCGCCCATGTGGCAATCATGGTAAATTCATTAACGGCTTTATGCAGTGCATTTACCATTCTGTTTTTGTTCTGGACCATTACTCATTTGGCCCGAAAGGTGGTCATTAAATCGGATGATGAATATTCCACCGGGAATATTATTGCCATTTTAGGGGCGGGAATGGTAGGTGCTCTGGCCTATACCTTTTCCGATACGTTCTGGTTCTCGGCAGTGGAAGCCGAAGTCTATGGTTTCTCATCTTTATTTACGGCCCTGGTGTTTTGGTTGATCCTGAAATGGGAAAGGGTTGCCGATCGTCCGGGTTCGGATCGGTGGTTGATATTGATTGCTTACATGATGGGGTTGTCAATCGGAGTTCATTTATTGAATCTGCTGACTATACCGGCCCTGGTTATGGTGTATTATTTCAAGAAGTACACCCCATCGCTAAAAGGGATCGTGATTGCGTTGATATCAGGTGTGGTGTTGCTCGCAACAGTGTTGTACGGGTTAATTCCCGGTTTTCTGGAAGTGTCAGGCTGGTTCGAACTGTTTTTTGTAAACACATTGGGCTTTGGGTTTAATTCAGGCCTGTTGGTGTACGTCCTGCTTACCTTCGGACTGTTGTCATGGGGTATTTATGAGTCGTATACCCATAAAAGTTATTTGAGGATTGCACTGTCGTTTGTACTGGCAGTCAGCATGGAAGGACTTCCGTTTTTCAGCAGCAATGTGTTCCTGGGAATTATCCTCATTGGAGGTGTCAGTGCTTTCTTTTATTTCAGGAAGGGTAAAGTCAGTATCCGGTGGGTCAATACGGCACTGATCATGATAACGATGGTGTTAATCGGTTTTTCGTCCTATGCTGTGATTGTCATACGTTCGAATGCCAATCCGGTCATGGATCAGAATAACCCCGATAACCTGTTCTCCCTGAAGTATTATCTGACCCGGGAACAATACGGTGAAACGCCCTTGTTTTTCGGGTCAACTTACAATGCACCGGTGAAGCTTAAAGTGGAGGGCAATATGTGTGCTCCGGTGATGAAAGAAAAAGGGCAGCCTTTTTATAGCCTTGAAAATAAAACATCATCCGGGGATACCGACCGATATGTAGTTACAGGGCACCGTGGAGATAACGAATATGTTATGGATGAACGCTTTGATATGTTCTTTCCACGGATGTACAGCGCTGAACCCCGGCATATTGAAGCTTATAAGGAATGGGCAAATATAACAGGTGAACAGGTGAACTATGAGTATTGCGGCCAGCAGAAGAGCGAAATGAAACCCACTTTTGGGGAAAATCTACGATTCTTTTACCGCTATCAGATTAATTTCATGTACTGGCGGTATTTCATGTGGAATTTTAGCGGAAGGCAAAATGATATTCAAGGGTATGGGGAAATTGATCATGGAAATTGGATCACCGGAATAGGATTTATTGATAATATCCTGGTAGGCAACCAGGAAAAATTGCCTTCGGCACTCCGCGATAACAAAGGTCATAACCGGTATTTCATGTTGCCGCTCCTGTTGGGGATCATTGGCATCCTGTTTCTGATTACCGGAGGGAAACATGGTATAGAAGGTTTTTGGCTGATTTCCTTGTTGTTTATACTTACCGGTATTGCCATTGTGGTGTATCTGAACCAGACTCCTTATCAGCCGCGCGAGCGGGATTATGCCTACGCAGGTTCATTCTATGCGTTCTGTATCTGGATCGGGTTAGGGGTTTTGGGGATACTGAAGGCGTTCGACAAGTATGCACCCAACATTCCGAGAACTGTTACCGCAGCTCTGACCACCCTGGTTTGTCTGGGTGTTCCGGCCTTAATGGCTGCCCAGAACTGGGACGATCACGATAGGAGCAGCCGGTATACTTGTCGCGACTTTGGACAGAACTACCTGGCATCCTGCAAGCCGAATGCCATTATTTTCACCATGGGTGACAACGACACATTCCCGCTGTGGTATACTCAGGAGGTAGAAGGCGTTGGGAGAGACAAACGCGTCTGTAACCTCAGCTACTTGCAAGCCGACTGGTATATCAGCCAAATGAAACGGGAAGCCTACCAATCGGCTCCATTGCCTATCACCTGGGAGTCGAAAGATTATACCCCGGGTAAAAATGAAGCGGTGGATGTGGATTCTATGGTACCTCAACTGGATGTCAAGACAGCCTTTAAATTCATTTTAAGCTCCGATCCGCAAACCAAGATACAAGGTGCTTCATTTATACCGACGAATCGGCTGTTTTTACCCGTGGATGCCGCGCAAGTGCTGAGATCAGGAACATTGCCTGCCTCCAGGGCCTCTGAAATCATCCCGCAAATCAACTTTGATATTCGAAGAAGGATAAGCCGGAGCGATTTGATGATCATCGAATTACTGAAAGAAAATAACTGGAAAAGGCCTGTTTATTTTGCAATAACCATTGGAGGTGAGTATTTAGGACTCTCCGATCATTTTGAACGTACCGGATTGGTCTATCAGGTGTTGCCTATCGGAAAAAAAGGAGCAGGTACGGGAGTGAATACCGAAGAAATGTACGATAACCTGATGCACAAATTCAAGTATGGCAATGTAGCCGATCCCAAGAATTATTTGGATGAAAGCTCGCTCAATATGTGTTATACACATCGTATGTTATTTGGCTGTTTAGTCGGGGCGTTGATTGATAAAGGAGATACCGGGCGGGCAAAAAAGGCACTGGATTATTGCAACCGGGTAATCCCGGGAAGCACTGTGCGTCATGGGTATGGCTCGTTGCAGCTGGCTGATTACTACTATAAATTAAACGAACCCTCGAAAGGAAATGCCATCATGGATGCAGTAGCCCAGGACTGTGTTGAAAACCTGGATTGGTACTTCAGCTTAACTAAAAATCAAATCGCCGGTCTTTCGAACAGCATTAATCAGAATTTCGGGATATTGTACCATGTGTTGGGGGTTTGCAAAGATGCCCATCAGAAAACTATCCTGGATAAATACTTGCCTCGTTACATGGAATATACTAAAAGAATGCAACTATAATGGATTGAGAGGTTTGGAAGTGTTTCCATGCCAGTTGACTGATCAGAAACAAGGACCGGTAAGGATGCTCGACAACATTCCTTTCCCGGTCCTTGTTTTTGGTTGAAACCAGGACCGAATAACGGGAACTAATTTAAAAATGCGATATACAATAAGAAGATTAGTTTTTTACATTAATAAAAGAAAATCAGGCTTTTTAGGTGGTTTGTTACTTTTGAAGAAACAATTTGCAAGGAAACTTGTAATTTAAACTAAAAAGAAATTCACATTTCACGCAAACTGATTTTTCTTTGTATCTTTGAACGTTTTTTTGATAAAAGCAGACAAAGGAACCGGGACCAGGGAAACAAGACTAATGACACAGGTCAAATGTCACAGGACACAGGTCAAAACAAAAGGCAAGAGCTATAAAAAAAAGACGAAAGATACCCTGCGAAAGAGTAAGACAATTTATTTACAATTCATATATAATTGATTATAACATTTATTTTCCCGGGAAATTAAATACCACACTGAAACAAAGAACACATAAAATAAGATAGTATTCACAAATAATACATTAAACAATTGCCATACATGAAACGATTTAGATTAATGAACAACATCTTCGGATGGGTAGCTTTTGCTATTGCTGCATTGACGTATTTGCTAACCATGGAGCCCACTGCCAGTTTCTGGGATTGTCCGGAGTTTATTTCATCAGCATTTAAACTCGATGTGGGTCACCCACCCGGAGCACCATTCTTTATGTTGATGGGTCATTTCTTTTCATTGTTTGCTAAGGATGCTACTCATGTAGCCATCATGGTGAATTCACTGACAGCCTTTTGCAGTGCATTTACAATTCTGTTCCTATTCTGGACCATTACCCATTTGGCCCGGAAGGTAATTATCAAAACAGAAGAAGATTATACTACCGGAAATATTATTGCTATCCTTGGCGCCGGACTTGTAGGGGCGATGGCTTATACTTTTTCGGATACGTTCTGGTTTTCGGCAGTCGAAGGTGAAGTGTATGGTTTTTCTTCGTTATTTACCGCCCTTGTGGTCTGGCTTATCCTGAAATGGGAACGTGTGGCTGACCGACCGGGTTCTGACCGTTGGCTGATCTTTATTGCCTATATGATGGGATTATCCATTGGGGTACACATCCTGAACCTGTTGGCTATACCGGCATTGGTACTGGTGTATTATTTCAAAAAACATACTCCGACTGCAAAAGGTGTAACCATGGCCCTGTTAGCAGGTGTTGTTATCCTGGGAGTCGTTTTGTACGGCCTGATACCGGGCTTTGTACAGGTTGCAGGATGGTTCGAGATCTTGTTTGTCAACGAGCTGGGATTTGCATTTAATACCGGTTTATTTGTTTATATCATCCTGACACTGGCTATTCTGGCCTGGGGAATCTATGAGTCGTACGTTAACAAAAGCAAGTTGCGTATGATTCTTTCGTTTGTTCTGGCAATTGCTATTGTAGGGGTACCGTTTTTCGGCAGTCATGTAGTGATCGGTTTGATCCTGATCGTTGCCTTGGGAGCCTTATTCTATTACCGCAGGGAAGGTATTGTGGCCCGTTGGTTGAATACCGTGTTGCTTATGATCACTGTTGTGCTGATCGGGTATTCCTCGTATGCTGTGATTGTGATTCGTTCCACCGGAAATCCTACCATGGATCAGAACAATCCCGATAATGTGTTCTCATTGAAGTATTACCTGAACCGTGAACAATACGGTGACAGACCCTTAATTTACGGTGCTTGCTACAGTGCACCGGTAAAACTGAAAATTGATGGCAACAGTTGTACTCCTGTTCAAACACAGGGTGATGCAACCTATACCCAACAACCAAAATTAACGGCAAACGATAAGGATAAGTACATTATCACCGGTTACAAAACCGATTATGTGATGGACGAGCGCTTTGATATGGTTTTCCCACGCATGTACAGTACTGTGCCCAATCATATAGATGCCTATAAAGTATGGGGAAAAATATCCGGGGAAACGGTGAATTACGAATATTGCGGACAGCAAAAAAGTGATATCAAGCCTACTTTCATTGAAAATATGCGTTTCTTTTTTGACTATCAGGTGAATTTCATGTACTGGCGTTATTTTATGTGGAACTTTAGCGGCCGACAGAACGATATCCAGGGATATGGTGAAATTGACCGTGGAAACTGGATCACCGGAATTGGATTTATCGATAACATGCTGGTAGGCGACCAAACAAACCTGCCTTCGGAACTCAGGGACAATAAAGGCCATAATACCTATTTTATGTTGCCTTTAATACTGGGTATATTCGGGATGTTATTCCTGATTTACGGAGGAAAGAAAGGGGTTGAAAGTTTCTGGATTACCATGTTGCTGTTTATACTTACCGGCCTGGCCATTGTTATCTACCTGAACCAGACACCTTATCAACCCAGGGAAAGGGATTATGCCTATGCGGGTTCGTTCTATGCGTTTACTATCTGGATTGGACTGGGCGTATTGGGGATACTGAAAGGGGTGGAAAAATATGTCAAAGGGATGCCAAAGACCTTGGCTTCGATTGTAGTAACGCTATGCTGTTTAGGTGTTCCGGTATTAATGGCCCAACAGAACTGGGATGACCATGACCGTAGCAACCGTTTTACCTGTCGTGATTTTGGGGCAAACTACCTGGCGTCAGTAAAACCAAATGCTATTATATTTACAAACGGAGATAACGATACTTTCCCATTGTGGTACAATCAGGAAGTAGAAGGAAAAGGAACAGATACTCGTGTCTGTAACCTGAGCTATTTACAGACTGACTGGTATATCGGACAAATGCAACGTCAGGCCTATAAATCGGATCCACTTCCTATTTCATGGCAACCGAAGGATTATGTGGCCGGTAAAAATGAAGTGGTAGGGGTAGAGGATCTGCTTACCAAGCCATTGGATTTAAAGACAGCCATGAATTTTATATTGAGTACCGACCCATCAACAAAAATACAAGGTGAAGCGTTTATACCATCAAAACAACTGTATCTGCCTATTGATGCCCAGGAGGTACTCAAGTCAGGAACATTGCCAATGTCACGGGCTCATGAGATTATTCCGCAGATTAACTTTGATTTAAAGAGAAGACTTAACAAGAGTGAGTTGATGATTCTTGAAATGTTGAAAGAAAACAAGTGGAAACGTCCGATTTACTTTGCAGTCACCGTAGGGGATGATTATTACCTGGGACTTAACGATCATTTTGAATTGACAGGACTGGCTTACCAGATCATGCCAATTGGAGTGAAAGGTGCTGGAGCGGGAGTAAACGTGGATGAAATGTATACAAACATGATGACCAAGTTTAAATATGGCAATATTGCTGATCCGAAAGTGTACCTGGATGAGAATATCACACGGATGTGCAATACCCATAGAATGATGTTCTCCCAACTCATTGGGGCCTTAATAGTCAAAGGGGATACCGTACGTGCTAAAAAGGCATTGGATTATTGCAACAAGATGATTCCGGGTACCACCGTACGCCATGATTATATTTCGACCCAATTAGCCGATTATTATTATAAATTGCATGAACCGGCTAAGGGGAATGCTATCATGGATGCCGTTGCTAAAAGTTGTGTTGAAAACCTGGATTGGTATTTAGGGCTGGATACCGATCAAAAGAACAGTGTATCGAACAGGATTGGCCATAACATGGCCGTATTGAACCAGGTGTTGCGTATTTGCGATGCGGCTAAACAAAAAGCCATTATGGATAAATACCTCCCACATTATATGGGCTACACCAAAAGAGTACAAATGTAAATGAATATCCAGTTTCCCGATTTATTACGTCCGTTTTTGGGAAAGCTACTTTGGCGTAAGAAATCATCGGGGAAAGTGATCTATATCACTTTCGACGATGGTCCTGTGCCGGAAGTCACACCACGGGTGCTTGATATGCTTGATGAGTATAATCTGAAGGCTACCTTCTTTTGTGTGGGTGAGAATGTGGAGAAATACCCGGAACTTTATCATGAAATACTCCGCAGGGGGCATAAGACCGGGAATCATACTTACAACCACTTGAAAGGAATCTCGGTCCCTACGGCAGACTATGTGGCTAATGTGAAGAAAGCTTCCGAACTGATTGATAGCCGGTTGTTCCGTCCACCTTATGGCCGGATAAACTTTAAACAGAAGAAAGCATTGCAGAGAGAATATGAAATTGTGATGTGGGACTTGATAACCTATGATTATAACCAGAATTTAACACCGAATAATATATTGCAGAATATAAAACGATATACCAGGAATGGCTCCCTGGTGGTGTTCCATGACTCCATAAAAGCAGAAAGAAACATGTTGACCGTGTTGCCAAGGGCGATAGAGTATTGGAATTCGAAGGGATATCGGTTTGAGGTGCTGTAAAGAAGAGTTGAGGAATGAGGAGTGAGAAATGAGTCTGTTTTAGAAGCATTTGATGACACTGATATAGATGCCTTTAATGTTGTTGAAGTATTTAAAGATTATAAATGTGACATTAACGACCTGAAACGCGATACAAATCTGTGTCTTTAGTAATTGGAATGAAGGTTGAGAGTAGTAATAAGTAAATAATTTGGTTTTTTGTTTTAGCTATATGATATAACGTTTTTCATTTCTGAGTTGTACTGATTATTAATTATAACCTACTAATCATTCAATTGTCATGAAAGAATCCATTTTACATTATGTCTGGCAAAATAAACTTTTTACGTCACATGATCTGAAAACAACAGATGGTGAGACCCTGGAAATTATTGATGTAGGAAGATCAAATACGGATGCAGGGCCTGATTTCTTCAATGCAAAGATCAAAATAGGGGATACGCTCTGGGCAGGAAACGTAGAAATGCACATCTGTTCGACCGAATGGTATAAACACAACCACCAATGGGATAAAACGTATGACAGTGTCATTCTACATGTAGTACTGAAAGCGGATAGTGAGGTCTGTCGCCGAAATGGTGACCGGATACCACAGTTTGAACTGAATTATCCGAAGCAACTCGAACTGAATTACGATCATTTGTTCAGTGAACAAAAATGGATTCCCTGTTCGGATAAAATATGTTTAGTTCCTGCCATTTTTATTCAAAGCTTTAAAAGTGCTTTGCTTATTGAACGAATGGAACAAAAAATGAATTCAATTGA
>Ga0302208_10000482_pt1 | contig 18987 bp, 17 predicted proteins | sample II_Fen_E2_3_FD_194577 | JGI IMG/M metagenome (GOLD analysis project Ga0302208, IMG submission 194577) | Peat permafrost microbial communities from Stordalen Mire near Abisko, Sweden - II_Fen_E2_3 | ecosystem: Environmental > Terrestrial > Soil > Wetlands > Permafrost | place: Sweden: Abisko...
GATGATCAGAATGACATTGAAGATTGCCGAAGAAACTGAAATACAACGTGCCAATTCACCTGAAGATCGATATAAAATCATGGCGGATCAGAATCCATCGTTGGATAAGCTTAGAAAAGGGTTAGGATTAGAGATAGACTAATAAACAATTCATAATGCACAATTCATAATACATAATTAAGAAAAAACATTATGAATTACCTGAACAATCTGAACGCCTAGTAATTATGAATTGTGCATTATTAATTATGAATTAAACAAGTTATGTTTAAGAAAATAACCCGGGTTGTCTGGATATTATCGGTTGTCAGTTTATTTACGGATGTGGCAAGCGAAATGCTCTATCCGGTCATGCCTATTTACCTGAAAAGTATTGGGTTCTCTATTTTGATAATTGGTATTCTGGAAGGAGTTGCAGAAGCTACTGCCGGATTGAGCAAAGGATATTTCGGCAAGCTGTCCGATGCAACAGGCAAACGGTTACCCTTCGTTCAGGCAGGATATATTCTTAGCGCTATAGCGAAACCAATCACAGTTTTTTTCACTTACCCTGTGTGGATTTTCTTTGTCCGCACCACTGACCGTTTCGCCAAAGGTATCCGCACCGGAGCCCGTGATGCCATTCTATCCGACGAAGCTACTCCAGAAACTAAAGGGACCGTTTTTGGATTTCACCGTGCCATGGACACTGTAGGGGCTGCCATAGGACCCACATTAGCTTTGGTTTATTTATATTTCCATCCCAAAGATTATGTAACACTGTTCTACATTGCTTTTATTCCGGGACTATTAGCCATTATCACAACCCTGTTACTCAAAGAAAAGAAAACGACCCTCGCTCCCACTCACGAAAAAGTATCCTTCTTTTCCTTTCTGAAATACTGGAAACAAAGTCCAGCAGCATACCGGCAACTATTGATAGGATTACTCGCGTTCACCCTGTTCAACAGTTCGGATGTATTTCTGCTGTTGAAAGCCAAAGATGCAGGCTTAAACGACACGCATGTAATAGGTATCTACATTTTCTACAACATGGTTTATGCACTCTTTGCTTTCCCTGTTGGATCACTGGCCGACAAAATAGGATTGAAGCGTATGTTCATCATTGGATTAGGGTTATTCTCCCTGGTTTACTTCGGGTTTTCGATAAACACTAACCTCTACGTATTTCTGGTATTATTCTTTTTTTACGGATTGTACGCTTCTGCAACCGAAGGAGTCTCCAAAGCCTGGATCAGCAACATCACCGACAGAAAGGATACTGCTACTGCTATCGGGACTTTTTCTGCCTTGCAAAGCCTCTGTACCATGCTGGCAAGCACTCTGGCCGGAGTTATCTGGTATACATTTGGGGCAAAGTATCTTTTTATTTTGAGCGGGGTAATGACGTTGGTAGTAATGGTATATCTGGGAAGAATGAGGGAGAAATAAAAATAAAGCTGATGGGTTTCTGTAGGTACTCAATTAAGACTGGCTGAACTCATTGAACCTACACAATATTGATCATACACACCAGCATTTTATGATATTCTTTGAATACCGATGGATCAACTACAAGTTGTAGATACTTAATTGTCAGACTCCTCTTAAGCAATGATCCTCTTCTAATTGAGCTTCAAAACATTTTAGGCTCTTTCCATTAATAGGGTTTTAAAATTAGATACAATAAGAGCCACCTCCAATAGGAAGCAGCTCTTGTTATATATCAACCCATCTAATGACTTAAAATCACCTGATAAGTAACAAATAGTTCTTATTCCACCACTTTTTTCATAGCAGTCATGGCAGCACGCAGTTCAGCTCCACAAACTTCAATAGAGTGGTTACGAATCTCTGCATTAGTTCTCACTAATTCAAAGTTATCAACATGTCCGTCTTTTCCTTCATTGAAGTTTTTACCAATAACGTTGGTATCAATCTTTTTCATAAAGTCAGCCAATAGAGGTTTGCAGGCATGATCAAACAAATAGCAACCATACTCAGCCGTATCAGAGATAACACGGTTCATTTCGAATAGCTTCTTGCGGGCAATTGTATTTGCAATAAGCGGTGTTTCATGCAATGACTCGTAATAAGCCGATTCAGGTTTAATACCAGAGCAGGTCATCGTTTCGAAAGCAGATTCAACACCGGCTTTGATAAATGCAACCATCAAAGTAGCATTGTCGAAGTATTCTTGTTCCGAAATATCAACATTACCAGCCGGAGTTTTCTCAAATTCAGTCTCACCGGTTTCAGCACGCCAGGTCAATAGTTTTTTGTCACCATTTGCCCAGTCTTCCATCATAGTCTTGGAGAATTCTCCCGATAAAATATCGTCCATGTGCTTGATAAACAACGGACGCATAATATCTTTCAATTCGTCAGCCAATTTAAATGCTTCTAATTTAGCAGGGTTCGACAGACGATCCATCATATTGGTAATACCACCAATCTTCAAGGCTTCAGTAATCGTTTCCCAACCGTATTGTACTAACTTAGAGGCATAGGCTTTGTCAATTCCTTTTTCAACCATTTTGTTGAACGAAAGGATTGAACCTGTTTGTAACAGACCGCAAAGAATAGTTTGTTCCCCCATTAAATCCGATTTCACTTCGGCAACAAACGAAGAATGAAGCACACCTGCCTTGTGACCACCGGTACCAACGCAATAAGCTTTGGCTATTTCCATACCATCACCATTCGGATCATTTTCAGCATGGACAGCAATCAGCGTAGGCACACCGAAACCACGAAGATATTCAGCACGGACTTCAGAAGCAGGAGATTTTGGAGCCACCATAACAACAGTGATGTCTTTTCTGATTTGTGTTCCTTCTTCTACAATGTTGAAACCATGAGAATAAGACAAGCAAGATCCTTTTTTCATCAACGGCATAACCTGGTTGACAACAGAAGTATGTTGTTTGTCAGGTGCCAGATTCATTACTAAATCAGCAGTAGGTATCAATTCTTCGAATGTTCCTACTACAAAATTGTTATTCTTTGCATTTACATAAGAAGCTCGTTTTTGATCAATAGCCACTTGACGTAAAGCATACGAAATATCAAGGCCGCTATCGCGCATGTTAAGACCTTGTGCCAAACCCTGGGCACCACAGCCTACAACTACGATTTTCTTTCCAATAAGCTTTTTGACACCGTCAGCGAATTCGCTGCTTTGCATAAAATCACATTTTCCAAGTTCCTGCCCCTTTAAGCGGTAAGGAAGTGAGCTAAAATAATTTGCCATTTTTTTTGAGTTTTAAAGCCCTCGAACAAACAAATATGTTTATTTCCTGAGCGTTACCAGTTTGGTTTATATTAGTTATTTAATTTTTATTTAATTGGACTGTTCCACTGTTTAGAACCCGTGGAATAGCTATTGTATGTTCTGTTAATCAGAAAACGACTCTTGCCCTGCATGTAATCTTGCTATCTTTGTGAATTTCAAAGCGAAAATCATTGTCATCAGCTTTCATACCGACAATCTTCACAAGATCATCATAAAGCATTTCGTTCAGATAGTTTATTTCAAACCGTTTTACCGGACTTTTACGATAACAATCCAGCGAAAAACAATCGCTTATCCATTGAATATATCGAATGCTGTTGACATGACCATTTATATCAATATCGCTGTATTTCACTTTAAAGCCGTCGTATTCTTTACCTTCTACAGCACCCAGTCTGATGGGTTTTTCAATTAGCCCCGCTTCACCATTAGCAAACCCCTGAATACCTTCCAATGTTTGTAAATCTTTAGCACGACGTGTTTTCATATCAAAGAATACCCAAACGGAACAGGCATTTCCAATAATCTCATTCTTCTCGTCACGAATACAAAAGTTACGGGTTGTATTTGCCCGTCCCACTTCTTCCACCCAGGTTTCCACCTGAATGTTTTCATATTGTTCAGGGAAACGTTTCATCTCAATAGCTATTCTGGAAAGAACCCATGAACATTCCATTTCATTCAGGCGGCGTAATCCGAATCCATTGTCATCGGCATTAAATTGAGCAGCTGTCAGTAAAATATCACCCAAAGATGCCATCGTTGCTCGAAACTGAAAATCAACATATTGAGGTTGTATCTGGAATGAATAATCTTGTCTTTTTTGGTTCATCAACACTTTATTTTGTATTCGAGAATTATTTACTTCTTTCAAATTTTTCTTGAATACTTTCAAGCATATCACTCAAACGTTCCACTTTTGATCGTGTTATTGCCACTCTACCCGAACGGATAAATTGTAAAACACCAACCGAATTGCTCAACTCATCAAATAGCTGTTGAGTTTCATCATAGTGTCCTGTTTTCTCGAAAACAACAAAGTTTTCGTTCATTTCCAGGATATGAATATGATGATGTCTGATAAGCGTTTCAATAGAGCCCAAAGCTATTAATTTGTCCGTAGGTACTTTATACAAAGCAATCTCCTGGAACACCAACCCTTCGTCGGTATTATAATAGGCTTTCAGGATATCCACGCGTTTATCAATTTGTTGTACCACTTTCACCACCATGTCTTCGGAGGTATAAAGTGTAATGGTAAATTTATGAATACCTTTTATGGCTGAAGGAGAAACGGATAGTGTTTCAATATTCAAGCCGCGGCGGGTAAAAATAATGGTTATCTGACCCAGTAGGCCAACAGTATTTTCCGAAAAGACGGTAATAGTATATAAAGTATTTTCCATGATTTAATCTCCCAATAAAATGTTACTAACAGAAGCTCCGGTAGGTATCATTGGATACACCATGCCTTTCATTTCGACATTTACAACCAATAAATACGGTTTGTCATCCTTCAACATATCCGCAATTGCAGCATCCAACTCTTCCCTGACATGAACTTCCGTTCCATCTATTTTATAAGCTTTGGCAATAGCAATAAAATCGGGGTTTTGCATTTTGGTAAACGAATAGCGTTCTTCGAAGAACATTTCCTGCCATTGACGAACCATTCCGAGGAAATGATTATTGAGAATAATCATTTTTACGCCTATTTGCTCTTGCATGATAGTACCCAGCTCCTGAATCGTCATTTGGAAGCCACCATCGCCACAGAACATGCAAACAGTGCGTTCCGGAGCACCCATCTTAGCACCCATGGCAGCCGGGATTCCAAATCCCATAGTTCCTAACCCACCAGATGTAACAATACTGCGCGTTTCGGAGAATTTGAAGTAGCGGGCTGCCATCATTTGATTTTGACCAACATCAGTAACTAATATCGCTTTATTATGGGTAGCTTCCGATACTCTGTGAATAACTTCCCCCATGGTTATTTCGCCCGTTGTTGGGTAAACTTCCCTCAGAACAACTTTTTCATATTCCAGGTCTTCATATTCTTTAAAAGTAGAGATCCATTCGGAGTGATCAGCCACATTCAGAAGTTTAGTGATCGCCGGCAATGTTTCTTTTGCACTTCCCAAAACAGGCGCATCAGCTTTTACATTTTTATTTATTTCAGAAATATCAATGTCCAGATGTACTACTTTCGCCTGTTTGGCATATGTTTTCAAATCACCGGTTACGCGGTCATCAAAACGCATACCGATAGCAATCAGCACATCGCATTCATTGGTCTTCATGTTAGGGCCTACATTCCCATGCATACCCAGAAAGCCTTTGTTCAACGGAAAATCAGTCGGCATAGCCGAACCGCCAAGCAAAGTCCAGCCTGCTGGGATATTGGCTTTTTCCAGAAATTCTTTTAATTCCTTTTCTGCGTTCGATAAAACAACTCCCTGGCCTACCAGGGCAAAAGGTCGCTTTGCCTGATTAATCAATGCTGCTGCCGCTTCTATCTGAGACGGTTGAACATCCGGGATTGGAATATAGCTGCGGATAAACGTACAGGGTTTATAATCGAATTCTACTTCCTGGAATTGTGCATTTTTAGTAAAGTCAAGTACAACCGGACCGGGACGGCCACTGCGTGCAATATAAAAGGCACGGGCAACAGCCCAGGCAATATCTTCGGCTTTCCGGATCTGATAAGCCCATTTGGTGATGGGTTGGGTAATACCTACCACGTCTATTTCCTGAAAAGCATCCGTTCCGAGCAGGGTTGCTCCTACTTGCCCGGTGATAACCACCATGGGTGTACTATCCATCAAAGCGTCACCAATTCCGGTAATGGCATTGGTAGCTGCCGGTCCCGAAGTTACCAGGCAAACGCCTACTTTGCCGGAAACGCGTGCATAACCTTGTGCAGCATGCGTTGCACCTTGTTCATGACGGGTAAGAATATGATTTACATGCTTATCAAAATCGTATAAAGCATCGAAAACGGGCATGATTGCCCCGCCAGGATAACCGAATATGGTATCAACCCCTTCTTTCAACAATGAACGAATGAAGGCTTCGGCTCCTGTTATTTTAGTTTTTGTTTCCATAATATATAAATCCCTAAATCCCATGAATGAGGATTTAAAGAATAAAATTAGTAGTAATTCACAAATTAAAAAAGTCTCAAAACGTCACCCTCCCGAAAGCTCCTTTAGAGGAGTTTGGGATGGTATTTAATCAATCATTCTTACGGCCCCTTTATCAGCGGAACTTACCAAACTGGCATAAGCACGCAGGGCCTTGGAGACGACTCGGTTTCTGTCTTTGGGTTTAAATGCATCTTTACCCCGGGCTTCTTCAGCTTGTCGACGTTTGAGTAATTCAGCCTCGCTCACTTTCACATGGATAGAACGATTCGGTATATCTATTTCTATAATATCGCCATCCAGTATCAATCCGATAGTTCCTCCTGCAGCAGCTTCCGGAGATACATGCCCAATGGAAAGGCCTGAAGTGCCTCCTGAAAAACGGCCATCTGTAATCAAGGCACATTCTTTTCCCAAATGTTTCGATTTGATATACGAAGTAGGATACAACATTTCCTGCATACCCGGACCTCCTTTTGGACCTTCGTATGTGATCACCACCACATCACCCGAAACCACTTTTCCACTCAGGATTCCAATGCAGGCACTATCTTGCGAAGTGAATACCTTAGCCGGACCGCTGAACTTCCAGATGCTCTCGTCTACACCGGCGGTCTTTATAACGCATCCATCCAGTGCAATGTTCCCTTTCAGGATTCCAAGGCCTCCATCTTTGGTGTAGGCATGAGCCATATCCCGGATACATCCGGTTTCCCGGTCAGCATCCAGTGTATCATACTGAGTATGTTGCGAACCCATGACCCTGTTGAATTTATGAGCCGGAGCGCTTTTATATTTTTCAATTGCTTCCGCTATAACAGATGGGCTTGTAATATCAAATTTGGTAATTGCCTCCCCCAAGGTCAATCCATCAACCCGGTATACAGAAGTGTTGAGCAAATTACCTTTGCTTAGTTCGGCAAGTATCCCCATAATTCCACCGGCACGATTTACATCCTGAATATGGTATTTCTGAGAGTTTGGAGCTACTTTACACAGGCAAGGTGTCTTACGGGAAAGTGCATCGATATCATCCATGGTGAAATTTACCTCAGCTTCGTGAGCAACAGCCAGAATATGAAGGACAGTATTGGTTGACCCGCCCATGGCAATATCCAGTATCATGGCATTATTAAAGGCCTCACGGGTTGCAATGGAACGTGGCAATACGGTTTCGTCTCCATCAAAATAGTATTTGTTGGCATTATCTACAATCAGTTTGGCAGCATCGATAAAGAGCTGTTCGCGATTAGCATGAGTGGCAACAATAGTACCGTTACCCGGTAATGCCAGTCCGATAGCTTCGTTCAGGCAATTCATGGAATTAGCCGTAAACATTCCTGAACACGATCCGCAAGTAGGACAAGCAGCATTTTCAATCTTTGTCACCTGTTCATCTGACACATTTTCGTCAGCCGATTGAACCATGGCGTCAATCAAGTCCAACTGTTTTCCATCCAGTTCACCAGCTTCCATTGGACCCCCTGAAACAAAAATAGTCGGTATATTTAATCGCATGGAAGCCATAAGCATTCCCGGCGTAATTTTATCACAATTACTAATGCAGATCATAGCATCAGCCCTGTGGGCATTCACCATATACTCCACGCTATCCGCAATAATGTCGCGTGAAGGCAGTGAATAAAGCATTCCTTCATGACCCATGGCAATTCCATCATCAATGGCAATGGTATTAAATTCAGCAGCAAAGCAACCCTGCTTTTCTATTTCAGCCTTAACTTTCTGACCTATTTCGTGCAGGTGTACATGTCCGGGAACAAATTGGGTAAACGAATTGACAATAGCAATGATGGGTTTACCCATTTGGCTATCCGTCATTCCATTGGCACGCCATAGAGAACGTGCTCCCGCCATCTTCCTTCCGGCAGTGGTTGTGTTACTTCTTAATTCGTGTTTCATATCATCTGTTTTTCAAAAGTTCTTTATTTTTTTACTCATTCCTCATTCCTCGATGCTCAAAGATCGATGCTCAATACTCAATGCTCAATGCTATAAATAAAAAACCTTTCTCCGTTATGGTGAGAAAGGCTTTCTGTATTTCAAATACATTTATACACGTTACCATCTCACCTTTGATTATTGACCAAAAGAAGCACGACGAGCACGAGAATACTATAAATGCGTTGAGAAGTCATATTGTTATTATTTTCGGATGCAAAGATACGGCAAGAATTTCTAATTCCAAATAGTTTGGAAGATTAAATTGTTATTTTTATTCAAATCGTAAGGAATAGGGCTGATTTTATGTGAGAAAATCATAATTCAATAGATTTTGAGCAATTTCAGCTTAAAAGCGTTATATAAAAATCAGGCATAGATAAAAGATATGCAATGGAAAATGAATAATGACGACAAATTTGTATTATTTTTGCAAGCTATTACGGAGAATATCATGAAAAAAAGAACCTATCATTACATCAACAATATAAACTCACCTATTGACTTAAAAGCAGTTAATAAAATAAACCTTCCGGCAGTTTGCGATGAATTACGTCAATTTATCATTGATGAAGTTTCTAAAAACCCCGGTCATTTAGGATCCAGTTTAGGGGTTGTTGAACTTACTGTCGCACTTCATTATGTATTCAACACGCCTTACGATCGAATTGTGTGGGATGTAGGCCATCAGGCTTACGGTCATAAAATACTTACCGGTCGTCGTGATCTGTTTCATACAAATCGTCATTTCAAGGGGTTGTGTGGATTCCCATCGCCAAAAGAAAGTGAATATGATGCTTTTGGGGTGGGTCATTCTTCCACGTCCATCTCGGCAGCTCTAGGCATGTCGGTCGCATCATTGCTTAAAAATGAAACAAACCGGAATGTTGTGGCGGTTATCGGTGATGGTGCCATGACGGGTGGATTGGCATTCGAAGGGTTGAATAATACGTCTGTGGATAAAAACAACCTGCTGATAATCCTGAACGACAATCAAATGGCGATTGACCCTATACAGGGCGGTTTCACACAATATCTGGTTGATATCACCACCTCGCGCACTTACAATAAGATTCGTTACAAAGCAGCCAATCTATTGAAGAGGATGAATATTATCACCGATGACAATATCCGTCGGATTACGCAATTCAACAATAGCGTAAAAGCAACCCTGACCAAGCACAACAATATCTTTGAAGGATTGAACATCCGCTATTTTGGACCGGTTGATGGACACGACGTACAAGGATTGGTGCGGATATTATCGGATATTAAAGATTTCAAGGGGCCAAAAGTACTTCATGTCATTACCAAAAAAGGAAAGGGATATGAACCTGCCGAAAAGTCCGCCACCGTTTGGCACGCACCCGGTATATTCGACGTAGAAACAGGACATCGGAATACAACGAATAATTCGATATTGACTCCCCCACTCTTTCAGGAAGTATTTGGCGAAACATTGCTTGAACTGGCATTGAATAACGATAAAATAGTGGCGGTAACTCCGGCAATGCCTTCGGGTTGTTCCATGACTATCATGCAGAAAGAACTTCCATCCCGGGTTTTCGATGTAGGTATTGCTGAAGGACATGCTGTTACGTTCTCTGCCGGCATGGCTAAAGAAGGCCTGATTCCGTTTTGCAACATTTACTCCTCGTTTATGCAACGTGCTTATGATAACGTCATTCACGATGTGGCTATACAGGAACTAAACGTTATATTGTGCCTTGACCGTGCAGGGATTGTAGGATCTGACGGTGCCACGCATCATGGATTATTCGATCTGGCTTACATGCGCTGCATTCCACATCTTACCATTGCGGCTCCCCGGAATGAAACAGAACTCCGCAACCTGATGTTTACAGCCCAGCAGCCGGATATGGGACCTTTTGTTATCCGTTATCCACGCGGTAGAGGAACAACTGTCAACTGGCGCCAACCTATGAAAGCGATGGAAATTGGGAAAGGGGAATGCCTTAAAGCAGGTAGTGACCTCGCTGTTATTACTATCGGAACTATGGCAAGCCATGCTCAACCGGCTATTGCAGAAATTGAAAAAGAATTCAACACTTCTATTGCGCATTACGACATTCGTTTTCTAAAACCATTGGATGAAGTTATGTTGCACGAAATAGGTAAGAAATTCAAGCAAATTATCACCATAGAGGATGGCGTACTGCTGGGAGGATTTGGTAGTGCCGTATTGGAATTTATGGCAGATAACAAATATACAGTTTCGGTAAAACGCCTCGGAGTCCCCGATAGTTTTATTGAACATGGCACCCCCGAAGAACTCTACAACATGCTGGGACTGGACTCAGAAGGCATTTCGAAAAGCATTGCTGAATGTATGAAAAGTTTGAATTGCCCGAAGTTTGAAAAGTTAGTCGTTTAATCAATACTCTCAATACAAAGAAGCTACAGGAATGACCTGTGGCTTTTTTATTTTCTCAAAGAACAATCACCGGCCGGATGCGGTTATTAAGATGAATCATTTCAAGATACATTTTAAGACAAGTAAATTAAACAATCAATCAGACATAGAATGGATTTAAAAATAACTACCTATCAATTTGGTGAACGCCCCGGAGTAGACAAACCCGATCCTGAATTCTATAAGCAACTAGGTGATGACGGCATTCGAAAGATGGTAAGCCGGCACTATGATCTGCTTAGGGAGAGTGCTATCAAAGATCTATTCCCCACTGACGATGCTGCATTTGAATTATCGAAACAAAACTCGGCAGACTTTATGATTCAGATTTGTGGTGGTCCCGATTATTTCAATCAACACAGGGGAAAACCCATGATGACCGATCGACATGCTCCGTTTGCGATTAAGCCCGAAGGCAGGATCGTGTGGCTCACCTGTTACCGACAGGCATTGATGGAACTCAATATTCCCGAGAATCTGGTAGTTTCATTCTGGAATTATGTCAATGTTTTTTCCAGTTGGGTGGTGAATACACCAACAAATCAGTTTAACATTAATCGCAAATTGTAACATCCAATCTATTCATTCTAGTCATTTCAAGATGAAACACGTTGTACTCTTTCTTCTTTTCGCCCTGGCAACTAATTGCTTTTCGCAAAACAATACACTCTTTAAAGCCCCACTAAAAGCAGCATCAACTCAGCAGGTAAAAACGGCATTAACAAAATACCTTACCGCCACAAAATGGAATGAAATTTTTCCGAACAGGCATGGACGGAACCCAAAGAATCATAAAAAGCCGACAACCGATTTTTATTCCTTTAAAGCTTTTGTCTCGGCAGCACGGTTTTTCCCTGATTTTCTTTCAGGGAATGTGGTTAGTCAAAAACGCGAACTAGCAGCCTTCCTGGCCAATATAGCACAGGAAACCACCGGTGGCTGGGCGGAAGCTCCCGGAGGCTATTTCAAATGGGGACTATTTTTTGTGGAAGAAATGGAGGACAGCACTAAAAACAGGTATGCCGACTATACCAAACAGAAATATCTGCCTGTACCAGGGAAAAGCTACATGGGAAGGGGTCCAAAACAACTAAGCTGGAATTACAACTATGGACAGTTCAGCGAAGCCTGGTATGGCACGAAAGATTCGTTGTTATTGTATCCTGAACGGTTAGCTCAAGATCCGGTACTGTCGTTCGCCTCTGCCATCTGGTTCTGGATGACCCCTCAGTTTCCAAAACCATCATGCCACGACATTATGACCGGGAACTGGAGCCCAACTCCCAAAGATATACAAAAAGGCAGGTTACCAGGCTTTGGGGCTACCGTGAATGTTATCAATGGTGGCGTGGAATGCGGTAACGGCACTGAGCTGGATAAAACAGGGAACCGATACAGGTATTATCAATATTTCTGTCATTACTTCCAGGTTTCACCCGGTGAGAATATAAGTTGTGATAACCAGAAACCCTTTGGTCAGTAATCCGTTCAACATGTAGCTCAAATCATCTCCCAACTAATCCTGTGCATGAAAAAGCCCTTGTCAAAATCACTCATCCCGATTATTGCCATATCACTGATTCTTGTGGCTGTTTTATCCCGGAGGCTTTTCATCAGAAGCTACTCCATGGATTCTACGCTCAGCTTTCTGGCCGGATTTGCGGTGATACTTTTTTGTTTTTTAATTCTGAAAGTATTTTTAAAAAGCAGGAAATAAATAACTGTGAACTCATTATCAGGAGAATACTTTCTTTCACTCCTCCCCTTCTTATTTCATCAACATTTTTCCATTTTACAGTCGAAATACAATGTTATTTTGTTGGTATAGTTCTTTGCGCCCATCATCTTACCAATGCATTGGATGAATTCAATCAAAAACCGGAACCAAACAACAGGCAATTATAATTTACACCTCTTATTTTTTGCAAAAGCACAAACAAAGGATGAATAATCAGGCAAAACAGAAACAACTGCCGCTTTAGGCACTCCGAAAGCAACCTTTTTTCCAGTCCATTCATTCTTTCACCTTTCATCATCCCCAATAGCTTTTAAGAGTTAACGCTGACCTTTGAGACATCCGGACACACTTTTCTGAAGATACCCGAACAACCTCCATTTTTTTACTTCCATATCGCTATTTATTCACCACGATGATACAGATGTAATATAGATGTAACTTAGATATAATATAGATATAACTTAGATGTTATATATCATTAAAAGGTTAATATATCTATATGATATTTATATCGGAAATAAGTGACAGTTTAGTTTATACATTGATATGATGGTGAATACGTGGTAACATTATCAGCCCCCTGGCTATAACGAGCGGCAGATTGAGGCAGAAAACCGAGCGGTAGATAGTAGATTTAAGAAACAAATGCTTCTTTGCATTCAGTTGCAAAATTATGGATACTTTTGTAAGCATTGACTTGTTGGGATAGTCAATTTTATATTTCCGGATCAATGTCATTTTGTGATTTTTAGTCTACTCATAATAACTCTTTCATTCTTTTTTTCACATTCAAGCTTTTTAGTATCTTTGCACCCGGTATCAGTTTTGCGGGTCAAAAGTCTATTGTTGAAATAATTCCATCGTATGAGTGAATCAAAAAAAGCAGTAATTATCGGGGCAGGTGTTGCCGGAATTGCCACAGCCGTTTTTCTGGCACAGAAAGGCTTTGCAGTGGAAGTGTATGAAAAGAATGCCAATCCGGGCGGGCGTTGCGGACAGATGATACAGGAAGGCCATCGTTTCGACCTGGGTGCATCGATTTTACTCATGCCCTCGATTTACCGCGACGTGTTTGCCAGCCTGGGACTCGACATGGACAAAGAACTGGAGACCACTTCGCTTGAGCCGCTTTATAAACTATTTTTCAGTGATGGAACCGATTTTGAATATACCCGTGATGCCGGCAAAATGAAGCTGCAACTTGAAGCTATCGAACCGGGAAGCTTCGACCAATACGAACGGTATGTGAAAGAGGGATATGAATTTTTTAATCTTTCGATGAATGGGCTGCTCGGTAAAAACTTCTACCATGTGTTTCAGTTTATCAATCTGAAAAGCATACTTTTGCTTATCAAGCTGAAGACCTGGATAAAACATACCAACTATATAAAGCGATTTTTCAGGGATGCTAGTTTGCAAAAGGCATTCACCTTCCAGAACATATATGTGGGTCAGAACCCGTATAAACAACCGGCCTTTTTCTCCATGCTTTCAGGAGCTGAGATTTCCGAAGGTGCTTTATTCCCAAAAGGTGGTATGCACAGGATTGTGGAAAAGCTATTGGCCACAGCTACCGGGCTGGGAGTTCAGTTTCATTATAAAACTGCGGTAACAAAAATAGTGGTCAACGGGAATAAAACAGAAGGAATTCAATTTGATGATGGCAGCCTTATCAAGGCAGATGTGGTAATCGCAAATGCCGATTTGCCGTATGTTTATAATCAATTGTTACCTGAGAGCAGGATGTCAGGCAGATTAAAGAAAAAAGAATACTCTTGTTCGGCTATTGTCTTTCACTGGGGTGTTGATAAAATATATCCTCAACTTGAACATCACAGTATCTTTCTGAATGAGCCTTACCACGAAGGAATGAAAAAGATATTCAACGAAAAATCATTGTCCGCTAATCCGAGCTTTTATGTTCACGCACCTGTGCGGACAGACAAGTCGGCTGCTCCCGAGAATCAGGATACACTATCGATCATTGTTCCGGCACCATGCCTGGATGCAAAATGCGATCAAGACTGGCAGATACTAAAACAAACGGCCAGAGAAGGCGTGGTTCGTCGCCTGAAAGAAGCAGGACTTACTGACATTGAAGAACATATTAAATTTGAAATCTGTTACCTGCCCAAGACCTGGGAGAGCTACTGTAACGTAACAAACGGATCGGTTTTCGGGAGTTTGAGTCATACGATCTTTCAAATGGGATACTTTCGTCCGCACAACAGGCACAACAAATATAAGAATCTTTATTTTGCAGGTGGAAGCACGCATCCCGGAAACGGCATTCCCCTGGTACTTATGTCGGCTAAACTAACCAGTGAACGGATAGTAAACAATGTATAATCAGGAATTGTGAAGTAACTATGAAAGCAGCCATTCAATCGAAAACAAGTCTTTATTCGGAGATCTTTCAGTCTATTGATTTCAATAAAATTATCGATCATCCGAATATATTAATTGCCGCCCATTTCTGGGAACCGGAACGCTATGAAGCTGCAAAAGCATGCTATAAGTTCATGCGGGCTATCGATGATTTGATTGACAATTATAAAACCGAACACATGATCATAGCTTTAGACGAAAAGGCACAGTTGGAAATGGATGTGAAGACCTGGATAAATACAATTCTTCAGGCAACACAAAACAATCCTGCGCAAGCTGAGTTAGTTGAAACAATCACGACATTCCGCATCCCATTGTGGCCGTTAGAAGCGTTTGCCAAATCCATGATTTACGATATATACAACGATGGATTCCCAACATTGCAGGATTATCTGGATTATGCCGGAGGAGCATCGGTGGCTCCCGCATCCATATTTGTACATTTATGCGGATTAACCAAAGAAAACGGGGAATACATACCTCCGGCCTTTGATGTAAAACAAGTTGCAGCACCCTGTGCTATTTTCAGCTACCTGGTTCATATTATCCGCGATTTTGTAAAAGATCACACCCATAACCTGAATTACTTTCCGGATGATTTGATGAACAAATATCATCTGGACCGGAATAACCTGTTAGCAATGGCAAATGGCAGTCCCATCACCCGTGGATTCCGGGATATGATACGCGAATTGTACGCCGTAGCAGATGCACACCGGATAAAGACTCAGGAAGTCATGCAGGAAATCATGCCAAAGCTTGAACCCCGCAGCCAGCTAAGCCTGAAAATCATCTTTGACCTGTACCTAATGGTTTTTGAACGAATTGATATTGAATACGGGACATTCACAACCGAAGAATTAAATCCGACAGCGGAGGAAATAAAGGAAAGGGTAAGGACAGTTATTGAAGAGTTTGAAAAGTAAAAATAACTGATTGTCCGACAGTTCTCCTAAATAAAAGATACAACCCACAGAAAAATCACAAAAGAAAATAATAAAAACAGAGTATTCCCTTTTTTTCAACAATCACACAGACCTATCTGTTATATTTAAAACATCAATTACCGGATAATAGAACTACATTTAAATATAGGAGGTATTAAAATGGAACAGACTAAATCTTTTGTAATTACCATAAGCCGCCAGTTAGGTAGTGGAGGAGCATATATAGGCCAACAAGTTGCAAAAAGCCTGAATATCTTTTTTGCCGACCGTGAAATTATAAGCAAAGCAGCCAAACAACTTTCGACACTGGAAGAGAATCTTGAATCGCGTGAGGAAAAAAGACTCTCATTCTGGCATTCGTTTATAAAAGCAACTCCTCAGGGCGGTGGTGTTTATATGGCTCCGGTCTCCCCTATACTTGAGTTTACGGATAGTGAATTGTTTGCTGTCGAATCGGATATTATTAAAAGCATTGCCAGCGAAGGCCCGGCGGTAATAATTGGCCGTTGCGGCTTTGACATTTTTCGTCAGCATCCGAATCATATCAGTATCTTTATGCATGCCAAAAAGGAATTTAGGAACGACAGGATTCAGAAGTTGTACACCCTGTCAGAAGAAAGTGCCGCAAGAATGATCGAAACGAGCGACAAAGAAAGAGCCGCTTATTGTAAAACCTTTACAGGAAAAGAATGGCAGGATGCCAGGAATTATGACATTTCCATCGATACAGGTAGATTAGGTATTGATAAGACAGTGGAGTATATTCTACAGTATCTGAAACTGATAAAGCCCACAGATATTCCGTAAGTCCTTATTGGCAATTACAAAAAAAAAGGGACTTTATCCTGAAATTGAGAAAAACAATATTGGGATAAAGCCCCTGTTATTTAAATCTATTTTTCAATTCCTTCTTTTTTGTATCTTTGCATTCCAATTATGAATTGTGCATTATTAATTATCAATTAAATATATGGCCGACGATAAAAAAGTTATATTTTCAATGGTAGGAGTCAGCAAGGCTTTTTCACCACAAAAAAAAGTATTAAACAACATCTATCTTTCTTTTTTCTACGGGGCAAAGATTGGGATTATCGGGTTGAATGGTTCCGGTAAATCTACCCTGTTGAAAATCATTGCAGGGGTTGAAAAAACATTTGATGGTGAAGTTGTATTTTCACCCGGATACTCCATAGGATACCTGGAACAGGAACCACACCTCGATCCGACTAAGACAGTTAAAGAAATAGTACAGGAAGGCGTTCAGGAAATTGTGGACATGCTTGCCGAATACGAACACATTAATGAGCAATTTGCAGAACCTGATGCTGATTTCGATAAACTGATTGCAAGGCAGGGAGAATTACAGGAATTACTGGATCATGCCGATGCCTGGAACCTGGATAACAAACTGGAACGTGCGATGGATGCCTTGCGATGTCCTGCCGAAGAAGCATTGGTATCCGTGTTATCGGGTGGTGAACGCCGCCGGGTGGCATTATGTCGCCTATTACTTCGTCAACCGGATATCCTGTTACTGGATGAACCTACCAACCACCTCGATGCTGAATCGGTAGAATGGCTGGAACATTACCTGCATGAATATGCCGGGACAGTGATTGCCATCACCCACGACCGGTACTTCCTGGATAACGTTTCAGGATGGATCCTGGAACTGGATCGTGGAGAAGGCATTCCATGGAAAGGAAACTACACGTCCTGGCTGGAACAGAAGACGGCCCGTATGGCAGGCGAAGAGAAGCAGGCAAGCAAGCGTCGCAAGACACTGGAACGTGAGTTAGAATGGGTCCGTATGGCTCCTAAGGCACGTCATGCCAAAGGGAAGGCACGTCTGGAAGCATATGACAAGCTTATCAATGAAGATCAGAAAGAAAAAGAAGATAAACTGGAGATATTTATACCCAACGGCCCACGACTTGGAAATAAAGTAGTGGAAGCTATCGGTGTATCAAAGGCATTCGGCGACAAGCTGCTGTTTGAGAACCTCAACTTCATGCTTCCACCGAATGGGATTGTCGGAATTATAGGGCCAAACGGAGCCGGTAAAACAACACTGTTCCGATTGATGATGGAACTGGAGAAAGCAGACAAAGGTACATTTGAAGTTGGTGAAACAGTAAAGATCGGGTATGTGGATCAAAGTCATGCCGACATTGACCCGGAGAAAACAGTTTATCAGGTAATATCCGGTGGTACAGAGTTTATACGGGTGGGAGGAAAAGAAATAAATGCACGTGCTTACCTGTCACGCTTCAACTTTACCGGTGGCGACCAGGAGAAACTCTGCGGTGTGCTGTCGGGTGGTGAGCGCAACCGCTTACACTTGGCAATAACATTAAAATCGGAGGCAAACGTGTTACTGCTTGATGAACCTACCAATGATATTGATGTGAATACCTTGCGGGCATTAGAAGAAGGACTGGAAGCATTTGCCGGTTGTGCGGTGGTCATCTCGCATGACCGCTGGTTCCTTGATCGCATTTGTACCCATATCATTGCTTTTGAAGGTAATTCGGAGATCTTTGTTTTTGAAGGTTCCTATTCCGAATACGAAGAAAACAAACACATGCGCCTTGGTGATGATGGTCCTAAGCGAATACGATTCAAGAAACTGATCGTATAAGTTCACTTCCGTACAACGTTTAATACAACGCAAAATGCGCTATCAGGGTTAATACCCGATAGCGCATTTTTGGTTTAATAGAAATGAACTGATTTTGAATTACATTCCGTCTTCAATGTTCCACACAAAAGCCCTTATTCCCATTCTTTCGGAAGTAGCATCCAATGCACGTAAACTATCCAGGATAGGTTTTACTTTTACATCATCTACCACCGTAAGAATGGCTGTATTCAGTGCCGGCCACGCATGAGTTCCGTAATGAGGGTCGCCGGTTATACTTCCGCGACCAATAACCGATTCCCAACCACTAAAGCCACGCACATGGTTGATTGACAAGATAGCCTGAACCTGTTCGTAATAAGCCTGATCGAATGATATAAATATTGATTTCATCTTTATTGTTTTTTTTGTTATTAGCCTATAATTCGTTCATTTTCTTTTCACGAGCGATTCGTTT
>Ga0302208_10000486_pt1 | contig 18906 bp, 16 predicted proteins | sample II_Fen_E2_3_FD_194577 | JGI IMG/M metagenome (GOLD analysis project Ga0302208, IMG submission 194577) | Peat permafrost microbial communities from Stordalen Mire near Abisko, Sweden - II_Fen_E2_3 | ecosystem: Environmental > Terrestrial > Soil > Wetlands > Permafrost | place: Sweden: Abisko...
GTGGTCATCGTGGATACTGCCGGACGTCTGGCGGTAGATGAAATGATGATGAATGAGATTACAGCAATTAAAAAGGCATTGCAACCTCAGGAAATATTGTTTGTGGTAGATGCAATGACTGGACAGGATGCGGTGAATACTGCCAAGGAATTCAACGACAGGCTTAATTTTGATGGGGTAATCCTGACAAAACTGGATGGGGATACCCGTGGTGGTGCTGCTTTGTCTATACGCTCTGTTGTGAACAAACCAATTAAGTTTGTTGGTACCGGTGAGAAAATGGATGCGTTGGATGTGTTCTATCCTGAACGTATGGCCGATCGTATATTAGGAATGGGTGATATCGTTTCATTGGTAGAACGTGCTCAGGAACAATATGATGAAGAAGATGCCCGCAGATTGCAGAAAAGAATAGCCAAGAATCAATTTGATTTTAATGACTTTATCTCCCAGATCCAACAAATTAAAAAGATGGGTAATATCAAGGATCTGGCTGCTATGATACCCGGCATGGGCAAAGCATTGAAAGATGTAGAAGTTGGAGATGATGCCTTTAAGGGAATTGAATCCATCATTCATTCCATGACACCTCACGAACGTGAAAACCCTGCTTTGTTGAATGGCAGTCGTAAAATACGTATTGCCAAGGGCAGTGGTACCACGATTGTTGATGTGAACAGGTTGCTAAAACAATTTGAACAAACCAGTAAGATGATGAAAATGGCAACTGTCAGTCAGGGAAAACTGAAAATAGGAAAGAGAAGATAAGGCTTTTACAATTTATATGGTAACAGTAACTCTGAACACAGAATACCAAACTTTTCAAACAACAAACACATGTACACACTGATAGATGGCAAGGCCATAGCCGAAAAAGTAAAAGAAGAAATAGCAGAAGAAGTAAAGCTGATTGTTGCTTCCGGCAAAAGAGCACCCCATTTGGCAGTAGTGATTGTTGGTCATGATGGTGGAAGCGAAACGTATGTGGCACATAAAGTGAAATCATGTGAACAGGTAGGCTTTAAATCAACCAAAATTGCTTTTGAAGCTGATATTACAGAAGCTGAATTGCTTGCTAAAATTGATGAGTTGAACAAAGATGAAAGCCTTGATGGTTTTATTGTACAACTTCCATTGCCTAAACATATTTCCGAACAAAAAGTGATTGAAGCTATAGATTACCGTAAAGATGTGGATGGTTTTCATCCCGTGAATGTTGGACGGTTATCAATCGGATTACCTTGTTATGTCTGTGCTACCCCATCTGGAATCATAGAATTGATTAAACGCTATGAAATTCCAACAGTAGGAAAGAACTGCGTAGTGATTGGAAGAAGTAATATTGTTGGTAAACCCATTGCTTCGTTGATGATGCAAAAAGGTTATCCAGGCGATGCAACTGTTACGGTTTGTCACAGCAGGACTAAGAACCTGAAAGAAATATGCCTGCAGGCAGATATCATTATTGCCGCTTTAGGTCAACCTGAATTCTTGACAGGTGATATGGTGAAAAACGGTGCTGCTGTGATTGACGTTGGCACTACCCGTGTTCCTTCCGATAAAACCAAGACTGGTTTCCGTTTGAGTGGCGATGTCAAATTTGCTGAAGTAGCACCAAAATGTTCCTTTATTACACCGGTTCCAGGTGGTGTAGGCCCCATGACTATTGTATCTTTACTGAAGAACACTTTGTTGGCTGCAAAAGGGGAAATCTATTAAGAATTGTCAATTTATTCATTTACTATATATAATTTTGAATTGTTGATTGTTTTTGCTCGATAATAGCAGGTATTTATTAGATGTTTAATTGAAATAGCGTAGCTTGAATTTTACCTTTTTTTTTTGAATGGTAAATTGTAACTGAATAAATTGTAAATTTTAATGTCTTTATTCTACGTTCCAACCTTATCTTCCGGTTATGTTCTTCCAGAAGAAGAATCGCAACATGCTGTCAAAGTATTGCGCTTACAGGTTGGTGAGGAGATCACGTTGATAGATGGGGCAGGAGGGTTTTACAAAGCAAAAATAACCAATCCTCACCCAAAACATTGCTCATTTGAAATTACAGAAACCATACTGGAATATGGGAAACGTGATTACCGATTACATATTGCCATTGCACCTACCAAAAACATTGAACGCCTGGAATGGTTTATTGAAAAGGCCACTGAAATAGGCATTGATGAAATAACCCCAATCATTTGTCGCTTCTCTGAACGTAAAGTAATAAAAGCTGAACGACTCGAGAAAATCATTGTCTCAGCGGCAAAACAATCATTAAAAGCTTATTTACCAATCCTGAATCCACTTTGTTCTTTTGATGAGTTGCTGAAGAATCATCATGCCTCCCAAAAGTTTATAGCCCATTGCTATGATGATGATAAGCGGTTATTACAAAACGAGATTCAAACATCGAAAGATGTGCTGATACTAATTGGACCGGAAGGTGATTTTAGTAAAGAAGAAGTCCAAAAGTCTTTATCTGCAGGCTTTATTCCGGTCTCATTGGGGAATAGTCGCCTGCGTACCGAAACAGCCGGAGTAGTAGCCTGTCATACGGTGAGTCTGTTGAATGAATAGTAGTAGGCAGTCAATATTTGGTGGAGATAAAGTGTATTTACTAATACATGCCACCCAATTACCCAAATAACTAGTCATCCTCTAGTAAACACCAGCTTCTTTTCTGACGATAGCCTCGAATTATACCAATACCCATCTGCATTAAACCCTTTCAGGTCTTCCACTGATTCAATCCTGTGTTCGATAACATAACGAGCCATCATGCCGCGGGCTTTCTTGATATAGATTACTATCGGTACGTATTTATCATTCTTATTTTCCAAAAACTCAAAGTTAATTACTTCTGCCTGAAGTTGTTTCAGGTTTATTGATTTGAAGTACTCCCCGGAAGCCAGGTTTAGCAATACTTTAGGACCCTTTGAATCAAGAATGGCTTTATTAAGGGCTGGTGTAATATGATTTTTCCAAAAGGCATAGAGATTATTTCCCTCTTCGGTTTTTAATCTGGTACTCACATCCAGCCGGTAGGGCTGGATCAGATCGAGTGGACGAAGAACACCATATAGGCCGGATAGGATACGTAAATGTGACTGCATATAGTTGAATTCATCAGGGGAGAAAGTTTTAGCATCTAACCCATGAAAGACTTCACCATTGAAAACAAAGACCGTCTGCTTGGCATTTTTTGTTGTAAAAGGTACTTGCCAATTAAAATGCCTGTCTGCATTTAGTTGAGCAAGATTAGAATTAATCGCCAGTAAATCGGCTAATTCTGTCCGGGATAATTGGTTGATCTTATGCACTAGTGTCTCTGCATAATCTAAAAATTCTGGGATTGTGTAGTCCCGGATATATTGTTGGGATAAGAAGTTTTGAATTTTTGCAGGGGATAGTAGTAATATCATGAGTACATTCGTTAATTTGAATTCAAAACTACTCATTTCATTCCATATTTACAATTTATCGCTCATGTTTACAAAAAAAAGAGACTGCATCGCTTTTGATACAGCCTCTTCTTATGTTAATCTTAGATTAAAAGTAGATTTACTTTTTACCTTGTTCCAATTGTAATGTATGGGTTGGTTGGTCACATACTTCGGTTGGTCCGTAGTACTGTATTGGACCCGGATAAATATAATTGATATTCTCTCCAGCCCAGTTTTCGCGTACAGATTCGTAGAACTTAAAGGGTGCACCATCCAAATGTACCAATGCTTTTTGAATAACAGGCTTCATCTTTCCATTACGACGTTCCATGTTCATCATCATAGTAATCGGCACTCCACCTGCAATCCATTCGTTGGCAGGAGCTGTCAGGTTGCGTACCGATGACATATATCCTGTTTTGCCTTCTGAAATCAAAATGGATGCTGTATAACCAAGTGAATAGGTATAATCAGCATCGAAGTTTGAAGGAATTGCACAACGTCCTTCATATCCGAAGAAGTGGTTAATGGCAGAAAATTTGCCTTTGTATTTTCCTTCCGCTTTCATCTGTGCCAGACGTTTCGCGACCATTTCTATTAATAACTTTTCTGTTTCAATTAGTGATACTTGAACGTTTCCATGAGGATCACGATCAAGTGTTAATTGTTTGGCAATCCCTTTCGGTAAACTTCGGTAAACCTCAGTACTTTCAGGAGTCAACATTCCTTTGACATATTCACGTTTTTCTTCATCAGAGTTTAATGCAATGAAGTCCTCATTGTCACTTAATAACTCATTTAACTCAGAAATAAGAGTCTTCATAGCAGGAATGAATTCAATTAATCCTTCAGGAATTAAAACAGTCCCGAAATTAAGGCCATGTTTTGCACGGTTTACAACTACTTTCACGATGTTCTCAACCACGTCTTTTAAAGTCAGGTTTTTAGCTTCTACTTCTTCCGAAATGATACATATATTCGGTTGACTTTGTAGGGCACATTCCAGCGTGATGTGTGATGCTGAACGACCCATCAAGCGGATAAAGTGCCAGTATTTCTTTGCAGAGTTAGCATCCCGTTGAATATTCCCGATCATTTCGGAATATACTTTACAAGCTGTATCAAAACCAAATGAAGTCTCTATCATTTCGTTTTTCAAGTCTCCATCGATGGTCTTAGGACAACCGATAACCTGAATGCCTGTCTTGTGTTGTGAATAATATTCAGCCAATACACAGGCATTGGTATTCGAATCATCCCCACCGATAATTACAATAGCATTAATCTCCAGTTTCTTACAAATTTCAGCACCTTTATCATATTGCCATTCTTCTTCAAGCTTGGTGCGCCCTGAACCGATAATATCAAATCCACCGGTATTAAGGTATTCATCAACAATCTCTTTGGTGAGTTCTATGTATTCATGATTGACCAACCCGCTTGGGCCGCCCAAAAAACCATACAATTTATTTTTAGGGTTTAGGGCTTTTAATCCATCATACAATCCGCAAATGACATTATGTCCACCCGGAGCTTGTCCGCCGGAAAGGATAACTCCTACACCCACGACCGGATTTTCTTTTTTTGTTCCCGCTTCAATAGTAAGTATCGGCATTCCATACGTGTTTGGAAAGAGATTCTTGATATCAACCTGGTCGGCCACAGATTCTGTTTCAGCACCCTCTTTCAGGACAACATTACCTTTTAAAGCGGCTGGCAACTTCGGCTGGTAGCTTGCCCTTGCAAGTTGCAAAGGACTTTTGGTCATTAATTTCATAAATAATATATATTATAATAGTTTGATATTCAAATATATGTTTTTCTTCCAATTTGACTGCAAAATTAAAGAAAAATTTCTATAATACAAAAAGAATGAGAGTAGATTGATGTGAAAAAAGGAAGTTCTTTTATCAAACTTTATTCTCCAAAGCCCGGGACCTTATCAACGTGATTAAAATCAGCTACATCACTTTGTTCATCTTATTTTTACTGAGGGGTAAATTTATCAATTATTATAACTACCTTTGCGCCCGAATTAAAAACAACTATACGTTGTGAGTAAAATATCCGCACACACTGCATTAACTATTGCAGACTGCTTATCTGAGGGTACACGTTTTGGAAAACGAATGAAACCCGAATCCATTTTTGATCTTTTAGGATCAAAATCTTTATGAGGGTTCCATGAGATGTTGGAATTATAATCAACTTTCTCATGAAATATTCGCCGGATTACTACTCGAAACGTGTACTAAAAACAACAAAATGACATTTAAAGAATTGAATTTGAAGGACGATATCTTATCGGCCATTGAAGAACTTGGCTACGAGTCACCTATGCCCGTACAAGAAAAAACGATCCCCTTCATGTTGGAACAAACTGCCGATTTAGTGGCACTCGCTCAGACAGGAACAGGAAAAACAGCAGCTTTCGGGTTGCCAGTATTGAACATGATCGATCCAACCCGCAAACAAGTGCAGGCATTGGTACTTTCTCCAACCCGTGAATTGTGTATCCAGATTGCTAACGACTTAAAAGGCTATTCCAAAAACATGCGTGGTATGCGTATTGTTCCGGTATATGGTGGCGAAGATGTTCGTACTCAACTCCGTCAATTGGATACGGCACCACAAATCATTGTGGCTACTCCGGGTCGTTTAATCGACCTGATTGAACGAGGTAAAATTGAATTGGGTGGTATTGACTTCCTGATACTTGATGAAGCTGACGAAATGCTGAACATGGGTTTCAAGGAAGATATTGAAACAATCCTTCAACGGACTCCTGATACCCGTCGTACTATGCTTTTCTCGGCTACCATGCCAAAAGAAATTGCCAATATAGCCAAGCGCTATATGAAGAACTACGAAGAAATTACCGTTGGTACAAAAAATGCCGGTGCTGAGAATGTAGAACATATCTACTATGTTTCACAGGCAAAACAACGTTATATGGTATTGAAACGTATCGTGGATTTGAATCCTGATATTTACGGTATCGTTTTCTGCCGTACCCGTATGGAAACTAAAGAAGTTGCCGATAAATTGATGCACGATGGGTATAGTGCCGACGCACTTCATGGTGACCTGTCACAGGCTCAACGTGACACAGTTATGCAAAAGTTCCGTATCCGGAATATACAACTGTTGGTTGCCACGGATGTAGCTGCCCGTGGATTGGACGTAAGTGATCTGACTCACGTGATTAATTACAATTTGCCTGATGATGTGGAAATTTACACTCACCGTAGCGGCCGTACAGGTCGTGCCAATAAAAAGGGTGTTGCTGTTTCAATTATCCATTCGAAGGAGAAATTTAAAATTAAAGATATTGAGCGCATGCTCCATAAATCTTTTGAACAACAACAAATCCCTAACGGACTTGAAGTTTGTAAGAAACAATTGTTCTATATGATCGACCGCATGGAACACGTGGAAGTAAGTGAAGAACAAATTGAAACCTACATGCCTCAGATTATGAAACAATTGGAATACCTCAGCAAAGAGGAACTCCTGAAACGTTTCGTTTCATTGGAATTCAACCGTTTCTTGAGTTATTATAAGAATGCCGAAGATTTGAATTTACCTGACCGAGGATTTGATCGTGGTGAACGCGGTGAACGTGGTGAACGTGGATCGAAACCGGGTGGTCGTATCCGTCTGAAAATGAATGTTGGTGAACGCGAAGGTATTGATCCTAAACGTCTGTTGGGCATCATCAATGATGTGACCGGTGATAAATCAATCAATATCGGATCCATTGAAGTAACCAATAAATTTACTTTCTTTGATGTATTTGCCGATCAACTCGACCAGGTAGTTACTGCTTTTGCAGGACAATCGGAAGTGGAAGTTTCGGAAGCCAAGGGAAGTAAAACATTCGATGGTGGTAGCCGCAAACCGGAATATCGTCCTCGTAGTGGTGGCAGCTCAAACTCTTATTCAGGTGGTGGATACCGCGGTGGAGATCGTAGCTCAAGCAGTCGTCCTTCTGATTCTACCGGTAGTGGCGAAAAACCATGGCGTAACCGTGATGCAAGCGATCGTGGAAGCAGTCGTTCTTCAGCAGCTGGCAGTTCAGAACGCAGAAGTGGCTCTTCCTATAAAGGTGGTAGTTCTTCATACAAGAAAAGATCATAACTGATTAAATAAAACAAAAAAAGAACGGATGATTCAGCAATGAATTATCCGTTCTTTTTTTGTTTTAAAATTGATCAGAACAATTAAGTAATTGGTAATAAATGATGTCCTATTATTAAAAAAACACTTAATCAACTCTCAGCCCTATCACCCTCTCTTTGGGAGAGGGCAGGAGGAGAGGTCGTATTTCAAGTAGAATAAAATAGAACATTATATTCTTTCTATTACTTAAGTGTCTATATTTTTTTAAAGAATAAAGTATTTTCAATGTGGAGTATATCCCATGCATAAAAAAAATCACCTCACTTAGTTTTCTAAGTGAGGTGGAAATACGATCGCTGTATTGTTGAGTCTTTTTTCAATCTAACCTTGATTGGTTTAACTTTGTAAACTCAGTTTGTTGGCGAAAGTCTTGAAATAATTTTCAACCCAACGTACCATTTGTTTGTCTGTCATGACATCTGCTGATTCAACCGATAATAGGCGGGAATGGATGTGGGGATATTTAGTCATTTGCGCTTCAAATTCTTTTTTTATGAGAGAAGGACCAAATAAGACTAATTCATCGACATCTTTAATCCCTTGTAATATATTTTTAAAGTATTGATGCTTCACGTTCTTTAATTTGTGCATATTCTTAATCTCCGTACTGTAATGTTGATTCCCGAATCTGGCAAATTCTTTTGTATCCCCGGGTAATCTGAGTTTTGTTTGAATTGGGAAAGAGATAATTTTACAGGCTTTATTTGGAATCTTGGGTGATTTCCCTAACCGCTCTCCGGGTAGAGATCTTTGTACATTTGTACGATGTTCAACTTCATCTAAGGATATGATGACAGCTTTTTCTGTATCAATCCATACTCCAACTTGTTTTTTCATACTTGTTTAATTTAAATAAATTAGTACCAAGAGTAACTTACCGTTTTTCGCAATAATTACGCTGTTGAATAAATGATTTTCATCAGGCTTATATTTCAAAGATCATGATTCTTTTAATTAGGAACAAATCCAAATTATAAATGTTGCCTGTCAATTTTTAGTTTTATGTTTTTTAACGTCAAGAACCCAAGAAGTAGCACATTCACTTTCAATTACAAAAAGGGACATTAAATTTATTTGTAAGAGGGAATAGAACTAATCACTGATAGTAAGAGTGCGACCATACTTAAACTAATCATGCATTTATTTATCGAAAATAGAATTAAAGATTTGATATCTTGTATACAGTTTTTTTGTTATTCGAAAATGAATAGTTATCTTTGCATATAACAAACAACATATTATTCGTTATATGCATAAAGAAGATATAAATGCTAATATATTAGCTGATAAATTAATTTTATTCGATTCAAATCCTACATCAATTGCTACTTCTATTGCAGAAAGAATGAAAAGAAACCGTCTGGAACTTAACCTGACACAAAATGCCCTGGCTTCACGTTCCGGTGTTAGCTTTGGCAGCGTACGCCGTTTTGAAAATACAGGTGAAATATCGCTAAAGAGTCTGATAATGATTGCTATTGCATTAGATTCGACTGAAGAATTTTCATCCCTCTTTTCATCCCTGAAATATAAAACTATTGAAGATGTTTTGTCACTTCATGAACCTAAAACCAAGAAACGCGGACGGATCAATTAAACCGATATCATGTCAATTCAATTAAAAAATAATATCCAGTTATTGGATGTAATGCTTTCAGGGTTAAAGGTGGGTAAAATGGCACTTACCCCCGACAGGCTTTGCGCATTTGAATATGATGCTGATTATCTACGTTCCGGCATATCGGTTTCACCTTTTTATCTTCCTATTCAACCCGGTGTATTCGTGGGGAAGCGAGATCCTTTTAATGCCAATTTTGGGGTTTTTAATGATAGTTTGCCTGATGGTTGGGGAAGTTTAATACTCGACCGTTATTTAAAAGAACAGGGAATTGATCCCCGTAGTTTGTCGCTTTTAGAACGGCTTAGTCTGATTGGTAAAACAGGTCGTGGGGGACTTGAATATATCCCTGACAACAGTGTTTTAAAGCCCGATGAAATTCTAAATATTGATTTATTAGCGAATCAGGCTGCAAAGATATTGCAATTTGACTATTCTGGCGATTCGCTTGAACAACTCTACCATTATGCAGGATCTTCGGGTGGAGCTCGTCCAAAGGTTTTTGTAACTATGAATGGTGAAGACTGGTTAATCAAGTTCAAAGCTTCGAATGACCCCGATAATGTGGGTGAAATTGAATATAATTACTCCCTGCTTGCAAAAGAATGCGGAATTGATATGCCTGAAACAATGCTTTTCGAAGGAAAGTATTTTGGAGTAAAGCGTTTTGATCGTGAGATAAACAAGAAGTACCATGTTATCAGTGCTGCCGGATTATTACATGCCGATTATAGAATACCCAGCCTGGATTATTCGATGTTGTTGACTGCTTGTTTTAAATTAACGAGAAATATTGAAGAAGTGTATAAGCTCTTTAGGCAAATGGTTTTTAATGTACTGATTGAAAACAGGGATGATCATGCTAAGAATTTTTCTTTCCTGCTTAAAGATAATACCTGGCAACTCTCGCCAGCCTACGATCTTTTACCCGGTGGAGGTTTTAATGGTTACCATACGACTACTATAAACGGAAAAGGAAATCCAACAGAAAATGATATTTTTGCTGTTGCAGATAGTGTTGGGCTTAATAAGCAACGAACCAGGGAAATATACCTGGAACTTTCGAACACCTGTCGGCAAATAAGTATCTAAACAAAAAATACTCACTTTATGATTTTCTTGATACACCAATTTTCTTAAAGGAGATAGTCTGACTAATCACTCATCTCAATCCGAATGATTATCTTTGCAACTTAAATTTGTAAGAAAGAATGGAGCCAATACTCAACGAACCTAAAAAGTTATATAACGAACCCATGCATACCTGCGAACATATCCTGAACCAGACCATGATTCGTATGTTTGGATGTGAGAGATCGATGAATGCCCATATTGAACGAAAAAAATCAAAGTGTGACTACATATTACAAGATGCCCCAACAGAGACACAGATTCAGCAACTAATCAGTAGGGTGAATGAAGTGATCGACCAGCATTTGCCTGTAACTATCGAATTAATGCAAAGGGAAGAGGCCGCTTTACTTGTCAGTTTGTCCAAGCTGCCTGAAGAGGCAACCGATACCCTGCGAATAGTACGGGTAGGTGATTACGATGCCTGTGCCTGTATTGGCCAGCATGTGGAGAATACCTCTGAGTTAGGCCGTTTTGAAATTGTCAGCCATGATTTTGAAGCCGGACGCTGGCGTGTGAGGTTTAAGTTAGTATAAAAACCTCAAAACGTAAACTTCAAAACGTACGCAGTACTTTTGAGCGTTTTCTTTGATTGTTTTCTTTAGGAATTCAAAAATTGTTTTCTTAGAATATTTTCTATATTTTTATTTATCATTTTTCTTCATGACCAACGACTCAATAGACCAACCAATACAGGAAACCTATACTCCACCAAAACACCCACGTAAAAGTTGGGGATCACGCTTTATTCGCTTTATTCGGAATCTGTTTTTGTTATTCATTATTCTCAGTATCGTTTGGGTTGTTATAGGCCTTTTCCTGCCAATATTAGCCACACCCCTTATGTTTATTCGTTCTGCTGAATCTATTTCCCATGGTGAATTCCCCAGAAACAGCAAACATTGGGTATCCATTGATGAGATTTCACCGAATATGGTTCAGGCAGTCGTAGCTTCCGAGGATAATCTGTTCATGCAACATCACGGCTTTTCGTTCGAGAGCATGACTAAGGCTTTTGAACATAACCTAAAGGGTAAACGTATCCGGGGCGGAAGCACCATTTCGCAACAAACTGCCAAGAATGTATTCCTGTTCCCCAACCGTTCTTATATACGCAAAGGATTGGAAGCCTATTTTACTGTCCTGATCGAATTGGTATGGCCTAAGAAGCGCATTATGGAAGTCTATCTGAATGTCATTGAAACAGGTGATGGGATTTATGGAGTTGAAGCTGCATCGGAAGAGTATTTTGGTGTACATGCTTCCCGGCTTAGCAGGTCGCAGGCAGCTACCATTGCTGCTTGTCTGCCCAACCCGAGGCGTTTTAATGCAGGACATCCATCCGGGTATATCCAACGCCGAAGCCATATCATTGCCGGTTTGATGGGTAAAGTGGAACAGATTAATTTTAATAGGATAACACCTCCGGTTAAACACAAACATAAACACCATCACAGACGATCATGAATAAATTAATCGACTATCAGGATTGGGGATTGGTGGAGTACAATGAAGCCTGGTCAAAACAAGAATCACTGTTTAATGCCTCCATTGAAAAGAAGATGCAGGGAGAACCAACTCCTAATTACCTCGTTTTTTGTGAACATCTCCATGTGTATACCCTGGGTAAGAGCGGCGATGAACAAAACATGTTGCTGAGTATGATTCAGCTGCAGGCTAAAAATGCCACCTTTGTTCATTCCAACAGGGGGGGGGACATAACCTATCACGGTCCCGGCCAGGTAGTAGGGTATCCTATCTTTGATTTAGCCAACTTTGAACTGGGGCTCAAGCAATATATCTTTAGGATCGAGGAAGCTATTATTCAAACGCTCTCTTCCTATCAGATTCCTACAACACGCCTGGAAGGATCCACCGGGGTCTGGCTTGATGTAGGTACACCAACCTGTCGTAAGATTTGTGCCATCGGTGTTCGCAGTTCCCGATATGTTACCATGCACGGCTTTGCACTGAATGTCAATACCCAGCTTGAGTATTTCAACTACATTAATCCTTGTGGATTTATCGACAAAGGCGTTACTTCCATGGAAAAAGAATTAGGTCGTAAAGTTGATATGGAAGAACTGAAAGCCAGGCTAAGGAACTCGATTGAGGAGCTGTTTAGTCGGAAGTAGGTGGTGGGTAGTGAATAGTAGGTAGTAGGTAGAAAAGAAAGTAGTCAGAAATAGTAGTCAGAAATAGTAGTCGGAAAATATAACTTTTAAACAGCAAGGGCTTCACATTTAATGAAGCCCTTGCTGTTTAACTATTTTGATATTGAATATTCTGTGATAATATTATGTAAATAATCTTGCTAATAGTCTTATTAATAGCATTTTTACTTACTACCTACTTGCTTTTCTATCTACTACCTACTATTCACTACCTACTACTTTCCGCTGCTTTTTGAATTATCTTCTTTGCCTCTTCGTCCGCCCTTGCATTGATAGTCGCTGCCTTTTTCGTAGCCTCATCCAACATCTTTTTTGCACCAGCCTCGGCAATTCTTTTGGTAAATGGGTTGGAAGTTTTGGCTACCAACTGGTCACCCTGTACTTTTGCATCGGCTATCAGTTTATCGCCTAGTTTTTGTGCCTCATTCCGTATTTTATCTGCCTGTTCTTGTGCGGTTTTTAAGGCAGCATCCTTTTGTTTCCGGGCTTCTTCAATAGCTTTCGTCTTAGCAGCATCCACTTGTTTATTCACTTCGGTTACCGCTTTTTCTTTCACGTCGCTTACCATACTTTTCAGAGTACCTGTCAGATCCAGGGATACTTTAGGTTGACTGAACGTACCACCTATTTTCATATTCACCGTTGAGAATCGTCCTAACTTGAATTTTTCAGGTAGTTGAACTTTCCCTGCATAGGCAATGGACTTATCCAGTCCGGTTGAGCCGCCCAGGTTCATTTTGACATCTCCCAGGGTGATATTAAACGGTTTTGTATTCAGTTTCCCATCTTTTATCGTGAAATTCAGATTTAAATCCTTGATGGTTGTATTGGCAAGTTCCGGACGCTTTAAACTTGTAGCCAGGGTATTGAGCACCTGTACATTTGCCAGACCCACTGATTTGGTAGACAAGGAACCACTCCCGACCAGTGAACCCATGTCGGGCATCATGTCATTTTGCAATAAGGAGTTGAATGAGAACTTTGTGGAGAACTTCCCGGAGGCATTGCTGAAAATAGGTACTATCTTTTGCAGGGTTTCTACCTGCTTAAATACTTCATTAAAGACCACATCACTCATGTTCAGGTCGAAATTCACAGTAGGCTTTTTAGGATTGCTGGTACTGTACACCCCGCTCATCGTTATGTTACCCCCAAAAGCCTGCAATCCCATGTCCTGAATCTTTACATCCCCGTCGAGTACACGCAATACCCCTTTTGCATTGGTGAAATTCATTTTTTCGTATACCAGCTGTTTGAAGTCCGATTGCAGGGTGAAATCGATATTCTTCGGAATCACCATGACAGTTAGTTTCGTGCTTGCAGGCTGAGGTTTTGTTTTATCGGATGCCATAAAGTCACTGACATTGAAATAATTGGAGTGCATGGTCATTTGACCTTTCAGTGTTTTGTTCTGCAAGGCATACGCTACAAAGTTCTCAAGCTTCCCGGTAGCTGATAGATCGTTACGCCCTATTTTGATCTGTAACGTATTCAGGTTTACATATTGGTTATTGAAAATCATGCTGGCTTTCGTAATTGCTATTTCCTGTGGCAACGTACTCATTTTTGCCAGCATATTACTAATGGTCATGGATCCTCCAAACCTGAATTTATCGTATTGTTTCGTTTCGTAGTACGACATACGCCCTCCCAAATTGAGATTCATATCGAAAATACCACTCAGTTTAGTATCCTTTGATAGCGGATAAATCTCCCCGATATTCCCCAAATCGACTTTCCCTATTGCCTTCATCAACAGTTCAGGATCCGATATGGGATACAAAATCCGCAGTTGGGCCATGAACGGGTTACCACCCATTTGGAACGAAAACCTGGATATTTCAATAATGGTTGCATCCAGTGTCTTACCCGGATTTGTTATTCGAGCCGCAATATTGATGTTTTGAAGAGGTTTCGGTAAATTCGGATACTGAAACCAACCGTTGACTGCTGTCAGTTTAAAATCAAAGGCAGGGTAAATCTCCCCGATCATTTTACCCTTCATAAAGCCGGTCATGGATACTTTGCCCCCGGTTTTAACCTCTTCGAACGAGTTGGCATAAATGGCAGGTATCATCGAAAGTATGGCCTTGAAATCCACTTTGTCGGCATTTAGCTTTAAATCCATGTCATAACCGTTATCCAGCATCTTCACCCAGCCCACCAGTGCAAACGGTATGGCATTGATCCGCGAGGCATTTTTGCTAAATGTAAACAGTTTTTTATTCATATTTGCGTTGATATCGGCATCCAATTCTGCATCGGCATTGGATAGATACTTTATCCCGTCCATCAGAAAATTGATTTTCCCAACAGAGGTATGTGTAACCAACAGGGAACTATCGGCTGTAAAATCGCCGCTGGTCGTGTGATTCAGGTCCTTAATTTCAGCTTTCATTTTGCCTTGTTCATCCCAATATACGATATCAGCATTTTTGATAACAAAATCCTTTAATTTCAGGTTGAAACTGCTCTTGGTCATATCGGGTTTCTGAAGGGTAGTATCCTCTTTCATAATGTCCCAGTTCACTTTTCCATTGGCCAGCACATGTGCCAGTACCCGGGTGTTGCTAAACTGAAGCTTTTTAATTTCATACCCTTTATCCGAAAATAAACTCTTCAGGTTCAATACCAGGTCTACATTTTCACAGGAAATCAGCGTGTCTTTTGCAAATTCACCCACTCCCACAATGCGCATGTTCCCCACACGTACCGTTGCATTCGGGAAATGACGGATAAAACTCAGGCTGAAATCCTCGAAATCAACCTTTGCCACCAACTTGTTATTCACCTGCTCTTTAGCCAGCTTCATGATTTTGTCCTTAAACGCGTAGGGCAAAACCAGTAATGCCGCAAACAGCACTCCGAGAACCGACAGACTTATGATAAGTCCCTTTTTTACTTTTGTATTCATATGGATTTTAAATTTCAGGATATTTTATATTAACAACAAAACATTGCAACTTGTTCTTAAATTAATGGTTGCAAATTTACAGAATTCTTTCCTATTATCTCTCTGTGTCACTTGGGTTTTGGTTAAAACGTGCAGTTCTGCTCCCTGGTTGCATCCATTTAATGACTCATTTCTCCGATTTTATTTTTCCAACCCCCTGAAAAATTGAATTATCTTTTAAAACTTCACCATTTGGAAGGGATTCCTGATACCATTCTTCCGATATCGGTCAACGGGATCACCGTAAATAAAATGGTTACATCCTGAATATACAATTTGTAGAAGTAATGAGTTCCATAAAATGTCGCCTTTTTAATAATCCGATCGTTTTTTCCGACTATAATGAATGCTACATGCTGTTGCACCTTTTTTTATATGCGAATCCTCAGAATTCAGTCTTTATTTATTCGTTGCAAAGTGAGGGCAAAGTGAGGGCAAAGTGAGGGCAAAGAGAGGGCAAGGAGAGGGTAAAGTGAGGTAAACCTCTCTTTGCCCTCAATTTGCCCACTCTTTGCTATCTTTTAAATGTCAATTTACAGTGACTAAATCATATCGAAATTCAGTTCATACTCCAGTAGGATGAATTGTAGATGAAGAATTAAAATCAGGAGTGAATTGAATTCAGGTTCAGGTTCGACTTTAATGCCCCAAGTTTGTCATTGGGAGAGGAAGCGGAAGTGCTGTCACCTATTTTCCATAGAAATGAAATAGGAAAATCGGCTGTAAACATGAGTGGGTAGTATCAAAAGGGATAAATTGCATACTTATTTGAATGGAAGAATTTAATATTCAACCCAGAAAGAACAGAATAGATTTTTAAAAGTTGGAGACTTCGGGTAAAAACGATCATCCTGATAAATGGTTAAAGATTTTTTATAAAAGTAAAAACAATAGACGTAAATACTTTGTTATAAGTTGATTCTTGGGAACTTTCATTCTCGGAAAGGGTCGGCAAAGTATCCGGAAAAAGAAGAAAACGATGCTTAAATCACACTCTATGGAAAAGCAATTCAACCCTGATGGCTTTATCCCTGAACATGGTGGTTATGGACGGTTGATCACCTACCAAAAAGCCGAAATTATTTTTGATGGCACAAAATACTTAACGAATAAGTACTTTCAACCTTATGGCCGGACTCTAGACCAAATGGTACAAGCTGCCCGCTCATGCAAACAGAATACTGCGGAAGCCAGCATGGCTTCGGGCACTTCGAAAGAGACAGAAATAAAACTCACCCATGTTACTACTTACTTGTTTTCACAATAAATAAAGACTTTAGAGAAAGAATTTCTTCAGGAAGGTGGACTTCGTAAACGCATGTTACAGGCAAGATTGAATGTTCGAAAGAAATAAAATTGATTTTTGCAATCAGAGATTGTAAAATAACTTCACACAGATTGATAAATTTTGAGATTAGTAATCCATGATATTCTGTTGTATTCTTCTTCTCTTAGTAAGAAATAATAAACTACCGAATGCAGTACTGAATAATAAAATGGATTATATCTAAAAAATAATGTTTGATAGATTTGATTGCTTGATTAAAAAGTATTAAAATACAACACTTTAATCGTATATTCAAATGGAAACAAAAGAGCTATTTACCGAAAAACTTAAAAAAGGATACCGGACCTATTTCTTTGATATTAAACAAGCTGAAAGTAAGAGTTTATACATTACCATTACAGAATCGAAAAAGATTGCAGATGGTTTTGAACATCACAAAGTAATGGTTTTTGAAGAAGACATTGATGATTTTACGAATGCTTTTCGTAATTGTATGGTCAAATACCATCAATTGAAGAATGAGCAGCCAATTTCAAAAACAAACTGACTTGGTGATGAAATATGACAGAAATATGCTAATGCCTATATGCCCAGGACTGCTGATGAGGATGATAAACTCGTTACTCTTTTTTTTGAAGGGAAAGAAATCAACGAATTAGCATTGATTTTTGATAGAAAGAGAGGAGCCATTGTGTCGCGTTTAAAATTCAATGGACTCTTGAAGCAAAATGGAGAAAAATATACAATGTGATTAAGGATATTTTTAAATACTTCAATAACTATGGATAACCTGTTGGATTATAGTGAAAGTACCCACAACTTTGACTCCGGCAATCTTACTGAAGCTGAAGTACAACGATGGGGAGATCTTCTTTTTCAAACAAATGCAACATTGGATGAAAAGAAGAAAGCATTGGGGATACTGGCTCACGTTGGGGATCTGAATGCTTATAATTACCTGAAGAGATATGCCGGACAGCCGGATCAGGAACTGGAGGAATGGGCTACCATAGCTTTGGGGGAATGTACCTTGTTCTTACACGCAGATTTGAGTGGAGACGATGACCTGGATTTTGTTTTTACGGGTGTTGGTCCAAATAATGATATGTTACGGATATACGTTTTGTTGTTACCCCGTGAAGGAAAATCATTTGAAAGCTGGCAGAACAAAACTATTGAAAATGAAATAACTTATGCAGCCCGTGATTTGAACTGCTTGATAGAATGGTTTGACTTTAAAACGAACTATGCAAGTTTCAGTTTATTAATCCCGACTAATGTGGCTGTTGATTCAATCATAAAGTTAGGAATCGATAATTGTAATCAGTTTGGAGGTTTCGTGCTCGATGAGTATTATTGTGGAACCGGTGTTCCCAACTTTGAGAGTATTGAGGAAATCATTGAAATCGTACGGTCCGGGCAAGAAGAAGAGGTTGATGTAAAAGATACTGATTGATTTTATTATGAATATGTGACTTAATACGCAACAAGAATAGTTCATTTAATTATCAACTGAAGACGGTTTATTAAGAAAGTGCGCGTATAAATTTGATCACACGGAGCACTGAGAATTTATTTACTGAGAATTCAGGAACTATTATATAGACTGTGGGCAGGTCGTTGAGAATAAAAGCAGGGTATATTCTTTCCCATGGCAGGTATCTTTTATGAAACTATCGGCAATCGTGGGGGCCACTTGTGTTTGTTTTCGGGAGTGAGATGTAACAATCTCTTCACATCAACTCTCATTTATACTTCTCAATTTTGAAAATAGATGATTCTATCCTTTCTCTTCTATTGGAATCTATCAACTGCAGAGCGATAAAAATCGTTAGCTTTTACTATTTTCGAGTACAAAAGCCAATAAAAACGATAGTCTTTGCCCGATAATCCAGGAAATCATGACAATTATCCGGTTTTACTAAATTAAAATGAAAAATAATTCAGCTATAAAGTCCTTTTAGTTCAGTTCTTTATGCAGTCTGTCTGTTTTATAACAGAAATAAAGGGTAAAAACATTAGGTTTCTACGCAAATAGCGTGTACTTTTGCAGCCGCTTTAAGAGAGAAGCACGGTTCAATTCATAATTTATAATACATACTTTATAATTGAAA